>JAEEGK010024460.1_pt1 | contig 12511 bp, 13 predicted proteins | sample 8958771 | NCBI WGS metagenome assembly JAEEGK01 (sample SAMN16246547, study PRJNA631951) | gut metagenome | biome: gut microbiome; feature: rumen; material: SC-attached | host: Bos | place: Iran: Karaj | collected 2018-10 | reverse complement strand
ACAAGGTCATATACAAAATTGAAAGAAACTGAAGAATTTATCAAATTTAGTATATGATTTTCCGGGATTCTGTGGTATAATGTTGCATAGAAGTTAAGTTGTTTAGCTTCTCTTTTCAGCATAAAAGCCACCTCCTAGTATGTTTTGTTTCGCAGCTTAATTATACCATAAACAGGTTAGCTTTTGTGCTGTTTTTACAAAAAATCTAGGAGTTTTTTAGTTGACAGGGGACTTTTTCAGTGGTCTCGAACCATTCCCTGTCTCCATTCAATACCGTAATCTCCGACATATCATTTCCAACTTCTTGTTAAGTGATCCTATTCTTCTCCCGTTCCTGTTCCCATAATTCTTCATAACTTTTGAAATTATCGGGGAACCAAAATACGGAAGTCGCACCGTACCTGTCAGAGTCACCTCCGAGTTCGGTATTTCCGATCCCCAGCAATCTGTTCCACTTAACGACCTTATATGTCAATGCCGTATAAGTCCTTGTTCCTCCATCCTCATAAGTCCTCCAGGTAAAAGGGAAGAATAGTATCATCAGAAGAACAATAAGCAGAATGATCTTAACAGTCTTTTTCTTCATACGCTCCTCCGTTTATCAAAAAGAAAACAAAGATTACCTGCAGGCTTCAAAGATTTTATTGAATATATCTTCCGGTATTTTTACGAAGTACCACCCAAGCCCCTGGTAGCCTACATATCCGCCCTCTATCAGTCGCATATGGACCTCTAAGCCGTCATCAAGCTGAATATACAGGTGTATCTGGTTATCGGTCCTATATATGCTTGAAGACTTTGTATCCGGATTCCATGTATATACGAACTTACAAGTGTCCACCATGTCCATGAACCGGCCCCAGGCCTCATCATCAAGCACCGGATCATGATATATGTTTCGGGCATTATCCCAGTCATCATGGCTTTCCCATTTACAGCCGACATACTTCTCCCTGACCTTGAGTCTGGCTTCAAATAAGTCATATCCGCTGTTAAGCGTTATGTCATTAAGTTTTTCCAGGAAAAACAGTGATAAATGTTTTTCACCGTCATACTCTTCTTCACATCGTACGCATACTCTGAATTGAGGATCATAACCTTTTACCGAATATATTTCACCTTCATATGTAGAGGCAAATTCTTTACTGTATTCTTCAAAAGATGACCATTCATCTAAAGACGAAGTAGCATGACCGAGATATTCTCCTAACAGAGCCTCTTTCTGCTCTGCTTCCGGACCCATATATTCGTTTTCGGTCTGTGTATATATGCCGCCGTTATACACCAGAGTGCCTATCATATCACACATTGCCCATTCTTTAGGCTCCGGCACGGATATAGCCGGAACCTTCAAGCCTTGATCTATATAATGCCAAGCAGGCGAAGGAGTAACTCCTTCCTCGGTGGCATCTTTAAGGTTTGCATCCGGATTTGTCAAATTATTCTTTTCTGAATAGTTTCCGGAATAATTATCCCCATTTTCCGTCTCCTTAGAATAAGGTAATGATTCAGGTACATATGCCATTTGACCCGCCTTTTCATCAATTCCTTCTTTATCTCTTGAAAAATGTACTGCTAAAACAATCCCCAGTACCGCCACCACACTTAAGCATGCCGCCAGGGACAACCACCTGATAATCATCTTTTTGTTAGAATTATTCTTTGAGCTGCCGGCATTTTCATTTGCAGCCTCAATATATTTTTTATCAATACTTCCTATCGCATCCAACAGATCCAAATCCGTCATACAGTAAATCCCTCCTTTTCGAGATAATTCTTCAGCTTCTCTCTCATCCTGAACAATATGGATTTAACCTTGCTTTGGGACAGCTTGTACCTGTCACATATCTCCGATACCGGATCAAAATACCAATACCTTCTGACAAATACATTTTGCTGTTCTTTGGGGAATTCTTCCAAAAACTTATCTATAAGTCCTGCCAGATAGTTAGCCTCAAACTCCTGTTCCGTACCGTTCTGCATCGGGATACATTCAGCCATTTCCTGCGTTAGCTCGGTTACCACAGCATCTCTTTTCTGCCTGCTGTTTTTTCTTAACACATCAATTGCCAAATGCCTGATTATCTTTCCCAGGAAAGAAAACAGATACAATCTTGGCTCATTTGGCGGTATCAGATTCCATGCCGAAAGATATGTGTCGTTCTCACATTCCTTAGCTGTCTCCACATCATTCAGAATATTATTAGCAATAATCTTAAGTCTTTCCCCGTACTTTTCTTTTGTGCGGGCTATAGCTTCTTCATTGCGGGATAAGTAGAGCTCTACGATTTCATTATCATCCACAAGGTTTTCCTCCGTTATTTAAGGCCTTCACTCCTAATAGCGACATTTTCAAACGATTGGTTGCAAAAAATCTTATTTTCATCAAGCCTCAAATTATAACAACATTAATTATAGCAAATCGACAATATATAAGCAAACAGAAATACCAGAACTCATTTATGTATTTTCTATTGGTTTTCTCTTTACATTTATGTATTATCCTATTATAATAATGTTATCAAAATTTCATAAACTACAGGGGGATAACATTTATGTATATTCCAAACAAAATCAGCAAAAAGCTATTGGCTGTAATTCTTTTACTCGGTATGACATTTGCCTTGTTGCCAACAAAGGGTATCCGGGCAGACGAAGATCCAAATGTAAAGTACTACAAGATTGACGGCGAATGGATTGGTTTCAATCCCGTCACACAGACTCTTACCTGGTGGCCTGATTCATTTGAAAGCATCACAATACCCGATAATTTTGAAGGTATAGAAGTTAAAAAAATCGGTGAATGGGCTATATGCAATCATAAAAAACTTGTTTCGGTAACAATTCCGGATACTGTCGAAGAACTTGAGGAAGGTGTATTTTACGGATGTCCGAATCTTATAACCGTAGACGGCATGAAAAATGTAAAAACAATAGGTGACAACGTTTTTAACAAATGTACCTCGCTCACGACACTCGAAGGTCTGGGATCGGTTACCTCAATCGGCGAATATGCGTTCCGTAACTGTGAGAACCTTACTGCCATAAACGGCTTTAAAGTTCTCACAACCATAAGGACAAGAGCCTTTGAAGGCTGTACAAAATTAAAATCCATCAGCAATATTGATACTGTCCGTGTTTTGGAGGATGAAGCCTTCTCGGAATGCGGAAAGTTAAAAGACCTGACAATACCCGCTTCCGACAATACCGATATCTTAAAGAGCAATAATGTGTCCAAGCATATCTACAGCGATTCCGTTATGGAAAGATACAAGATGTACTGTGCACAGAATGTAACCTCATATCTTTATTTTGAGGACGGATATTACTTTCGTATTGAAAAAAGCGGTCCTATAGTAGTTGAAAAATATACGAAGGATTTTAAGCTTGTTGAAGCGTTCACGCTTGAAACGGATCTGAACAGGCTCTGGGGCGGCTTTTTCAGCGGAAAGACCTACAATTTCATCATAACCGGCAGCGCCAATGAAGATGACAGTGACTCAAAAGCCGTAATCTTCATTGACAAATATTCCAAGGACTGGGAAAAGCTTGACACAGTTACCATCAAAGGCTCAAATACACATATGCCTTTTCAGGCAGGCTCCTTAAGATGTGCGGAGTCAGGCGGATATTTATACATCCATGCCTGCGGAACACGATATCGTGCAAACGACGGATATACACATCAGGGTAATTTCACCATAGAGCTTGATGAGAAGAAAATGAAGGTGCTTGATTTCTATTCCAAGTTCGGATCACGTTCGGCAGGCGGAGTCAGCCATTCCTTCAACCAGTTTATCATCATTGACAGCGACAAAAACATCATAACCCTCGATCATGGCGACGCAAGTCCCAGAACAATCGCTCTGTTTAAGAACTTGATAAAAGCCGGAGAAAAGAAGTACTATGCCGAATCAGGCAAGATGATCAGCCTCTATGACATCCCGGAATATACCGGAGAAGCCGAATTCGGTTACAACCGGACAGGAACGTCCTTAGGAGGACTTGAAGAGACAAAGAGCGGTTATGTGACCTCTTACGTCACTGACGGCAAGGGTGGTAATGCCGATTTCGACGCTGTTAAAAACGTTTATCTTACCTACACTCCCAAGTCTGATTTCTCCTCAGGAGCAACAAAGACGATAAAGATCACTTCATACAGTGAAAACGGAAGTAAAAGTGCCGGAACACCTCAAATGGTTTCCACAGGTAAGTCAGGCGGCTATATTATCTGGGATATTATCGAGAACGGCAAGGTCAGTGGCAAAATCGGATATGTCAAATATAATGCAAAGGGCAAAATATCAAAGGTGAAAACCGCCAACGGTTATCTGTCCGATTGTAAACCTATTTATGCCAATAAAAAGGTAACCTGGTATACTACAAAGGACTCCGCGCCTATCATCTACACGCTTACCAAGAAAGGCGTAAAAGCAAAGACTCTGTAAGTGACCGTTGCTCAGCTCTCATTTTATAAGTTAGCTTTCATTGCGGGCATTCGAATAAATACAACTTAAAAGACAGAGGACACATTCCTCTGTCTTTTTTTGTTCTTCTTACCAATCCTTTACATCATTCAGCTTTTTATCTTTAGGGAACTCCTGACGGCGTCCGTATAAAAAGGCGTATTCGTTTTCATCTTTCCTCACGTAAACTATCATATCGGCACGATGATCGTTGTAAATAGGCATATCACCCAATGGAACATCAAAATAATCCAGTTTGGTGTCAAACCAGTCCGAATCGGTATTATCGATAAATCTCCACTTTCCGTCAAAATATGCCATGTTAAACTCATGGTTTACTTGCTCGTCTTCCCTAAAATCCTGATATATTGTTATACATGGGATTCCTGCTGCCTGAAGAAGTATCTGTGTCAGTCTTGAATATCCGAAGCAGCTTGTTTTTCCGGATTTTCCCGATTTATCGGCCTCCAAAATTCTCTGATACACGTCCCATGGATTATATGAAAGCCCTGTTCCCGTCTCATATTCGATATGATCGACAACCCAGATACAGATTGCTTCTGCCTTCTCCCTTTCGGTTTTGCAGCCTTTTGTAAGCTTGCTGACCAGCTTCTTTATCTCTTTTTCCTTTTTAGCATCACCCTGAAGCCACCATAATTCGCTCTGTTGAGCTACCAGCTCCGGATCCTCCATGTAATGCATCGCTCTCCTTAAGGAACCGATAATTTCTCCCCATTTACAATCGGGACAGTTTACTACCTTCTCCAGCTCAGGACAGTTAAAGAATGCGGACTTATGGACTTCTGCCTTGCTCTTTTTTGCAAAAGCCACTCCCTTAAGGCTTGAGCAGCAGTTAAAAGCATTCTTACCTATGTCTTTAACCTTGGAAGGAATATCGATATATTCAAGAGACGAACAGCCGTAAAAAGCTCCCTCCCCTATGGTCTTAAGCTTTGAAGGTAATGTAACCTTCTTAAGCTTGGTACAGTTTTTAAAGGCTTCCTTTCCTATTCCCTTTACAAAAACGCCCGAAATCTTCTTGGGGATTTTTGCCTCGATTATGTTTCTGTCAGCTCCGGTAATCGTACCTGAACTTTTATCAAAGTACAGCTTACCGCCTTTAACACTGTATGAAACTTGCGAAGCAGCTGAAACCGGCACCGATCCTGCTGCAACCAGTATCTCTGTCACCACCAGTACGATTGCCAAAACAGCCGCCAGACAAAGCCTGAATCTCCTTCCCTTGAATCTTATCTCCGATTTACCATATTTTTCACTAACAGTCATTTTTTCCTCCCTATATCTTATGGTCTCCCGCTTTTTCGAATACGAAACTCATTCAACGCCTCTCTTAAATAATATCGTATTGTTTTAGTTTACACACCATAATTCATCTTCTCTTAGTTCACGAAATTCCATATAAAATCATCCTCTTGATATCACTTACCGATCACCGGCAATACTTTTTGCTCAATAAAATCAACTCTGTCGAAAATCCTTGGCTTGAATGTACCTGTAATTCCCACAGATACGTTTGCTTCTTTGTTTACATAGATAATATTTCCGCTGTCTCCAATCGCAGCAAATACGGCTCTTTCATCATAGGGCTTGTACCATAAGTATCCATAGTTCATGAAACCAAAACGTTCTCCCAGCTTAAGATGCGGTGCCAGCATGTCTTTAAGATATTCTTCTGAGATAATTCTTTTTCCATTATACAAGCCACCGCCTATCACCATCGCTCCGATCACAGCCATATCTCTTGCCGACATGCATAATCCCCAGCCGGCGGTAACACTGCCCCGGGGATCAGAGTACCACTCGTATTTTCTTGGATTCTTGTTCATAAAGAAATCAAACTGATCCTCTTTAGAACTGTCGCCGTGGGGTATACGCTCCGGAAGTCCAAGCGGTTCAAACAGATTCTTGTTGGAAAAATCAATCAACTTTTCGCCCGTTGCTCTCTCTATTATTCCCGCCAAGATCTGGATACCAAGGGTTGCATATCTGAATTCACCGGTAATCCCGTTCCGGCCACCAAGATAATCGAGGATCGCAAGTGTAAAGTCTTTGGAAGTACACACCTTTTTCCAGGGCTCTGACTTGCCTTTATATGGAGCTGTCATCGTAAGCAGATGCCTGATCGTAACGTCATAGATAGTTTTCTCACCACGCTTTACCGTGTAATCCGGAAAGAAATCCATTACCTTTTGATCCGGGCTTTTGATAAGACCCTTGTCAAATGCAATCCCTGCAAGTAATGCCACAACGCCTTTAGTCACAGAATTGACATTCATTGCGTCTTTAGTCTGAAACCCATGCCAGCAATCATCAAGTACCACCTCTCTGTCCTTGATGGCATAGATCTGGCATATATTGCTCTCATTCCCGGTGCTCTCAGAAATGTACCTGTGTAGTTGTTCTTTATTCATGATAAAAAGCCTCCTCTTAGGAAAGATTTGGACGTCCAAGAAAAAGGCTAATTGAATTAAAAATTTTTGTCAAGAAAAATCTTAAAAAATTTTTCAGTATCTTTCTCCATATCTCAACACCCATAAAATAAAGCCTCTCCTAACCTGAAATATGTCCCATTTCAGTATATATCATCCCGTTCTTTCCCTGGGTTGACTTAAAAAGTGAAACCGTGTCAGCATCTGTTGTACTTAATCCCGAATCTTTCAGCAGGCTGTCGGGCAGACCACTCTTTAAGACTGCCTTGCGGACAAGTGTGATGTGCGGGTTGAAGGTTTTTCTGTCAAACGGGATACCTTTTTCTGCCAGCGCCCTTCTCAATCTCCTCACATAGCTTTCCAGTCCCGGATTACGTGCTACAGAAACAAGGACCATTTCTCTATGTATATACACATCCGAAAAGCAAAGAGGCATGTTTCGGAAAGGCACTTCTTCTAAAACATCAAGTACATCGTCCGGATTCCCATATTCCCCAATAAATGCCAAAGTCATATGAAGGTTCTGGGTTTTTGTAAAATTCCCTTCCACGTCATTATCCCTTAACAGTGACTGTAGTTTGCAAAGGGATTCCACTGTATTCGTATCAAAGTTCAAAGCAATAAATAATCTCATATTTTTCTTAATCCTGTTTTCTCACATACTCCATATACAAAGCTATTGATGAGACTGCCATGATTCCAAATACTGCAGCCATCTTAGCTAAAGCTGTCATTACTTTCTTCATCCGTATCCCCCTTTTACTGTTTCAGTTTATGCTATTTCTTCGATTAAACAACATACTTGCTCAGCATGCAAAACAAATCTTCAGATCAGATACGCACCGTTCGCTCTCTTTAATTCTGATATACACCGTATTGCCAACATCTTTTCTCATAATCCTTAGAGTCTGATTTTCCTTACTCTCTGCCTTGTAATGAACTTCAATCTCTTCAACCTCGTGTTCTAACAGGAATGTCTCAGGAAATACATTAAGTGCAAACTTTACATACTCTGTATTATTGAGGTGATGCAGCATGTCAAGATTAGATGATCTTATAACCTGTTCATATACATCAGAATAATCAGAATCAGGGAACATTATTTTTTCAAAGTCATCTGAAAGAACTGCATCCGGAAAGTTTTCGGCAGGATACGGAACCTTTGAGAGTGGTACCGGTCTGTGCTTTTCTATATCAAGAAGGCATAGCTCCTGATTTGCCACAAGAAGTAACTCCCCATCCATATCCTTAAATACAGTATTCACATATGTCCTTATTCCGGAATTCTTTACAGGGAATGATGTAGTATCAACTGTATCATTCCATCCCGGACGCTTAAAAACTTTAATCTTTGATTTTGTCAGCACCCAGAAATATCCAAACTTCATAAGACTAATATCATCACACTTTATCTTCCCGAAACACTCTGTCATACAGTCCTGCATCATAAGCTGGGCTTGAGCCACACCAAGTTTCACGCTCCAGTCAACATATGCAGAGCTTATGCTCCTTTTCTGAGTATAAATCATATCTTCAGTTTTCATGTAACTTTTCTTTTTTTCCCTTTCCACAGACTTCTTTAGAACTCGATCTCTTTTATGACCTTTGCTGGATTTCCGCCCACAAGAGTCTTTGGCGGTACATCCTTGGTCACGACACTACCTGCTGCAACAACCGCCTCTTCACCGATTGTCACGCCCGGAACGATGGTGGCGTTTCCACCTATCCATACACATCTTCAATCTTTACGGGTTTAGGCATGGATATAAGCTTTATCTTACCATCTTCAACCTTCAATCTTTCTGACGGTATAATTGAATGCTCTCCTGCAAATTCGTGTCATTCAATTTACGGTTTCTTATGGCAGGTTAACCCTGCACATTCAAAAGGTAAAAATCATCCGCATATATGCGTGCTCCCTGCATGTACGGCTCCAGGTTTTCCTTATGCCATCGCTGCATTCTTGGCGCGAACCACTCTTGCTTACTCCACTGCTCATAATGGATTCCAAGACAATCTAACAACGTAAGTATGAAACAGGAATCCAAAATTTCGTAGCTGATTGTTCCACCGGCATTCCGATATCCTTCTGCCATTTGTTGCCTACGCACCAGGCCGCTAAAATTACCAAACAGGACAGCAAGATCATACATCGGATGTCCCATTCCGAAGAATGAAAAATCAATAGGTACCAGCCCATCCGGGGTTTTCAAAATGTTCGATGCAGACAGATCCCCATGAATCATCTGAAATTCATCCTCTGCTTTTTCCAACACTTCTCCGGCGCGATCACAGCACTTTTGCATGATCGCGGAATACTCAGTACTTAGCCCCAGGGTTTCCAGTGCTTTAATTCTTTTTTTCGTACACTCACTGTGTTGCTTACCGTACGTTTTTACCGGTGATACCCGAAATCCCTTTGCCTTCTGATGCAAAGATGCAAGCATCTCACCTATCTGATAACAAATCTCATCATTCAGTTCAAGCTTGTCCAGGGATTCGCCTTCGAGCCATTTCGAAACCGTGACATATGTACCATTCTGTAATTTCGTAATGAATTCCCCACAACGATTTGCAACTGCTTCGCGTATTGGCATGCCTTGTTTCTTTAAGTGCGCCAGAAAAGCAAGCTCTGCTTTATATATATCAATACGCTCGACCCCTTCATAAATAAATTCTGCAGAGAACCCGTCTACCGGCTCATGGATTTGCAGCAAATAATCATCTCCCACGCGATAGGTCAGATTCTCATTGTGTCTCAGCAATTCTATTTTTGAATCAGTGATATTATAATGGGATAACGCTTCCGGTATGTAGTTGAGCTCCATATTTTGTTCTCCCTTTGCCGAATCATATTCATGTTTTACTAACAGTTCTGCAAATCATACATTTTTCTTCATTCGTATGCAATCGAAATTTCCACTCTTCTCTATTTTATCATCCGTATGGGCATAGCAAAGTTTCTCATAGAACAGAACGACCTCGATACGGCTGTCAACAATAATCTCCCGGTACCCTAATTCCTTAATCCATTGTTCAGCCTCAAGCATTACCTTGTGGCCGAGATGCTGCCCGCGGTATTCCGGGAGAACAACAACCCTGCCTATAATAACGGTTTTATCATTAATTTCATAAAAACGGCAGGTTGCAACAGGATACCCGTCATCAAGCAGTACAATATATTTTGTACCATCCTTATCATGCTCATCAAATTCCTCACGCAAGGATATATGATGCTGCCGGTTCATACCTTCAACCCGTACAGAATATGCACCGGCCCTCTGCCACTCTTCCTCGGCACGTAAGACTTCAATCTTTCCCATTCAATCCCCCAAACGACATATCGTTATTCACTGTGATATGTGTCTTTATCTTCTTAAAAACTTATCATCTTCCTCATATACATCGCTGACATATCGCTCTACAGTCATATGCAGATCGTACTTTTCTCGTAATGCTGCAAGTTCCTGCATCATGGGTGAAGCATGATGCTCATCTATAGCCGCCTGGTCAGTCCATGAATCTATGAGCAGAACTGTCTCGGGGTCCCCCATTGGCTGAAAATATTCATACCTGAGATTTCCTTTCTCTGCACGTATAGCGTCTGCTATTCCGGAGGATTCCATCTCCTCGGCGAATTTCTTTGCATTACCATTAATGCCCGTCAAAGTCACCTCGAAAACGCCTTCAGCGTTTCCTCGGTAACAAAACGATGCTCCGCATCTCATTTCAGTCGGGGCTTGAGCCCCGCCTGAAACGAAGATCTCCCCCCACCTTCGCTACGCTAAGAGGTGGGGGATATCTTCTGTTTTGTTATAATATAAATTTACTGTAATCATTTGTTTTTCTCCATTATTTCCGTGAAAAGATGTGATCCGTTAGTCCTAACAGGCGTAATGCATTACCATAATACACCGCATCCTTTTCTGATTCATTAAGGCATGCGTCAACCATTTCAAAGGTTTCCTTCTGATCGCACCAAGGACTGTCACTGGCAAACAGCATATGATCCGCGCCATTCTTTTCCACCATTTTTCTGAATAGCTCCGGCTTAAGCGGTGGAACAAGTATCGGATTTGCCTCAAGGCTGTCCCAACCCTCCTTGGTATCATGTAAAGGCCTTACAGGAGTCAAAGAGAACGAAGTATCCAGATAAGCTCCTCTTCCGCACAACAGCTCATATACTTCTTCCCATTTAGCATATGACCCCATATGCGCAAGTACCATTCTGTCAGGTTTAACCGCATCGAGCATCCGGCTTATCCTGTCCGGATCTGCAAGATCTCCCGGAAAACTCAAATCCTTTCCGGCATGTATCACGACAACCAAGCCAAGCTCGCTGGCACAATCTATTATCCTAAGATTCCTTATATCATCTATAGCAACTCCCTGATACAGCGGATGCAGCTTGATACCTTTTATGCCTTCTTTTTGCAGACATTTAAGTATTTCCCTGTAATTTTCATTATCAGGGTGTATCCCGCCAAATGACAAAACCCTTGGGAAATACCTGTCATTTACCTCCTTTGCAGTCCTGTTTATTGTCTCACACTGCGAAGGTTTGGTTACAACGGGTAAAATAACGCTCATGTCAACATGCGCCCTCTCCATTGACTCTAAGAGCGAAGAATTGGTAGCCTCCGTATAATAACGGATAGATGCATCACCGGCAATCTTTGGGAGAACCTTCTTTGCCAGCTCGTCGGGGAAAGTATGTGTATGAAAATCTATCAACATCTTATTTCTTCCTTCCACTTGTTTAACCAATAAAGCTGTCCGTCGATAAAGCCTTCATCTATGCAGTTGATACCATATATCTCAAGTATTGTAGCCTGAAGCTGAAAATGCCTGATTGCCACCCAATATGGAAAAGACAGTATTTCTTCATGACTTAATTCATGATATCCCGAATAACCTGAGAGAAACTTTTGATATACTTTCTTGGTCAGTTCTATATCTTCATTTTTCAGATTAAAATAATCCGTCATGTCACACATGACCATGACGTCGAACATAACCGGTGCCCTGCAGGCGGTATCAAAATCCACAAGGAAGATTTGTCCGTCAGGCTTCTGCAACAGGTTTCCCCTGTGAAGATCTCCGTGGCAATTTCCCAGAGAAAGATTCTTTACCTTATCCCACAGACGTTCTCCCAGTTCCTCATACTCAGCAATACGCGGATAATTCTTTTTACGGAGGAAGTCCAGATATCGACCTATAAAGAATTCTTTGCTCTTCGGCACAATTTTCTCAGGATATTTCTCCATCAACTGATGAAATCTGCCGACAAGCCCTCCGACTTCGGATGCACATTTTTCAAGCTCCGGCTCATCCCCATCGATGAATTCCATAAGAACAATCAATTTCTTCTCACTCTCGATTTCTGTTTCAAAAATGGTTTCTCCGCTCTTTGTAAGTATCGTTTTAGGCACCGGAAATCCATTTTCCTCCAAATATCTCATAATAGATACAGACTGTCTTGCTGTATCCGAAAAAGCAGATCCAATAACCTTAAGCAGATACTTAGACCTTCCGTTGACAATATATGTAGTGGTGCCGCCTTCTCTTAAGAATTCCAAAGACGGGGATTCTATT
>JAEEGK010024457.1_pt1 | contig 12511 bp, 11 predicted proteins | sample 8958771 | NCBI WGS metagenome assembly JAEEGK01 (sample SAMN16246547, study PRJNA631951) | gut metagenome | biome: gut microbiome; feature: rumen; material: SC-attached | host: Bos | place: Iran: Karaj | collected 2018-10 | reverse complement strand
GCCTGGTATAACTACGTGCGACCAACTGATCGCTACGATATTTTTAACTGGCGCGAAAAGAAATGAGCGATATAATCCATCTTCTCCCCGACAGCGTAGCCAACCAGATAGCAGCTGGTGAGGTTATTCAGCGTCCGGCTTCTGTTATCAAGGAGTTGGTCGAGAATTCTGTAGATGCCGGTGCCACCACCATCCATGTGATTGTGGTTGATGCCGGACGAACCTCTATCCAGGTTATCGACGATGGCAAAGGTATGAGCGAGACCGATGCCCGACTGGCGTTCGAGCGTCACGCTACGTCTAAGATCTCGCAGGCTGGCGATCTGTTTGCACTCCGCACCATGGGATTCCGTGGCGAGGCACTCGCATCGATAGCTGCTGTGGCTCAGGTTGAGTTGCAGACGCGTACTGCCGAGGATGAGATTGGTACGAAGATTACACTTGCAGGTTCGCGTGTCACCGGCCAGGAACCAGTGTCATGCCCTGTTGGCAGCAACTTCAAGATAGATAACCTCTTCTTCAATGTCCCTGCCCGTCGCAAGTTCCTTAAGACCAACGCCACCGAGCTTAATAACATCCTCACTGCCTTCGAGCGTATTGTGCTCGTTTACCCCAGCATCCACTTCACCCTGCATCATAATGGGGTAGAAATGATGAATCTGCGTGCCGGTAGCACACGCCAGCGTATTGCCGATGTGTTTGGCAAACAGTACAGTCAGGACCTTGTGCCTGTCGAGGTACAGACGGCCATGTGTAAGGTGTCTGGATTTGTTGGCAAACCAGAATCTGCCCGTAAGAAGGGTGGATGCGACTATTTCTTCGTCAATGGTCGATTCATGAAGCATGCCTACTTCCACAAGGCTGTCATGAAAGCCTACGACCGATTGGTGCCCGAAGGAATGGCTGTTCCGTATTTCCTGTTTATCGAGGTTGAGCCTGGCGAGATAGATGTAAACATCCATCCCACCAAGACCGAGATAAAGTTTGAGAACGAGCAGGCCATCTGGCAGATACTCTCAGCCGCCGTGCGCGATGGTATCGGTAAGTTCTGCGAGGTTCCCTCAATCGATTTCGATACCCAGGGCCAGCCTGATATTCCGGTGTTTGATTCTTCACACGACAGCAGCTTCACAGCCGCTCCCCATGTAAACTATAATCCCGACTACAATCCATTCAAGCAGAGTCATGCCCCCGCCAACCAGTGGGAATCGCTCTACGAAGGATTGGAACAGGGCACAACTCGTGAGGAACCTGTACAACAGCAGTCGTTCTTCGATGACGATAATATCATCGAGCCGCAGTCGGCCACAGAGATCCTCTCTGAGAAGTCGCCCGCGCACTATCAGTATAAGGGCAAGTACCTTATGACTGCAGTTAAGTCGGGACTGATGATTATCGACCAGCATCGTGCCAGCGTACGTGTGCTCTACGATCGCTACATCAGTCAGCAGGGTGGTCATGCTCTTAGCACACAGACACTGCTGTTCCCCGAGACTGTGCAGTTCTCGCCATCCGAGGCAGTAACCATGCAACAGCTTTTGCCAGAGCTGGCTTCGCTAGGTTTTGATCTCAGCGACCTTGGCGGCAATACTTACGCAGTTAATGGCGTTCCTGCCGGTATCGACGGCATCAACCCGCAATCGTTGCTCCGCGAGATGGTTTCTTCTGCCGGTGCATCCGACTCATTGTCGTCTATTCACTCTGCTCTGGCACTTAAGTTGGCCCAGAGTGCTGCCATACCTTATGGTCAGATACTGAATAATGATGAAATGGAGGGCATCATCAACGAACTTTTCTCGTGCTCGAATGTAAACTACACACCCGACGGAAAAGCTATACTTTGCATCCTTCCACAGGGTGATATCGAGCATTTATTAGGCTGAAACGTAAATAAACGTTAAAGAATTGCAGTTTTTTCGCAAAACATGCGGCGGTCTCAAAAAATCTTCTTACCTTTGCACCCGCTTACAAGAAATGAGGGCGTTTAGCTCAGCTGGTTTAGAGCATCTGCCTTACAAGCAGAGGGTCGGCGGTTCGAATCCGTCAACGCCCACAAAAGTTAGGATGCGAGTTGATCGCATCCTTTTTTTATTCAGACGTAACTGCAACATGAAGAAGGTGAAAAATAGCGAATTGTTGCTTTCCTATATTCGTGAAGGCCGCACGATGACACAGAGAGAAAAGCTCTGGCTCATCGTAAGTTTGAGTATACCTTCTATTCTTGCTCAGATATCAGCCACCGTCATGTTTTTCATCGATGCCTCGATGGTTGGTCATCTTGGTGCCAAAGCATCGGCTTCAATAGGATTGGTCGAGACTACCGGTTGGCTACTTGGTGGACTGGCCTCGGCCGCTAATATGGGATTCTCCGTTCAGGTGGCGCATTTCATCGGCGCCAATGATTTCGAGGCTGCTCGTCGCGTGCTTCGACAGTCGTTAGTGTGCTGTATGGTATGGGCACTCCTGATATCATTAGTGTCGGTAGGCATCAGTCCCTTCCTGCCTTACTGGATGGGCGGCACAGCCGAGATAGCCCGTGATGCATCGCTTTATTTCGCTATTTTCGGTGCCTGTGGTATCTTCTTCCAGATGGAGGGATTGGCCGGATCGATGCTTAAGTGCTCTGGCAACATGAAGATCCCCTCCATACTTAATATAGGTATGTGTGTGATGGATGTAGTGTTCAACTACTTCTTCATCTATATTCTCGAGCTGGGTGTGATGGGTGCAGCCATGGGTACGGGCGCAGCCATGCTGGTCACGGCCAGTCTTATGATGTATTTCCTACTCGTACGGTCAAAGATGCTCTCGCTCGTTGGTCGTCCTGGCTCGTTCCGTCCCAAGAGCGATACCGTCGGCAATGCCTTTAAGATAGGAGCTCCTATGGGTCTGCAACATTTGCTGATGGGATCGGCTCAGATGGTAAGCACGCTTATCGTGGCTCCTTTGGGCACGATAGCTATTGCTGCGCACTCTCTGGCTATCACTGTCGAGAGTCTTTGTTATATGCCCGGCTTTGGTATTGCTGAGGCTGCCACCACACTGGTGGGGCAGGGTATAGGTGCCGGTCAGAAACAGCTCACCCGTTCGTTTGCCCACATGTCTGTAGGTCTTGGTATTTGTGTTATGACCTTTATGGGTATTATGATGTGGATTTTTGCTCCAGAGCTTATGTCGATAATGTCGCCGGTCGACGAGGTTATCACGCTCGGTGCACAGGTATTGCGTATCGAGGCATGGGCTGAGCCGATGTTTGCGGCAGCCATCGTTACCAATGGTATCTTCGTGGGTGCTGGCGATACTATTATTCCCGCCATTATGAGTCTGGGTAGTATGTGGGCTGTTCGTCTTACTTTGGCTGCATCACTGGCGCCAAAGTGGGGACTACGTGGTGTGTGGACAGCCATGGCTGTCGAACTCACCTTCCGTGGCATCATCTTCCTTGTTCGCCTGTTCCGTGGCAGTTGGTCAGAAAAGCTTAAGCTTAACAAGTAATTTATCCTTTTCTTTCGATTATACGCAAAAAAAAGCCGCTCAAGGGTCATCAACGACTCCTGTGCGGCACCAACAATCTATGAATAACTAAAAACCTTTTTCTGAGAAAAAACGGAGTGTCACCACTGCGTCTTTGTTATCCTTACTAACAAATCTTTTTCTAACACCTTAGAAATACCTATCTCCAATTTAACTAACTAATAAACCTAAAACCAAATTCTAACTAACTATTAACTCTAACTAAAACCTAAATCAATCAATCTTATATACCTTAACTAATACCTCTGTATTGTTTCTATGCTTCTTATTGAAGATCAACTTCTTGTCTTTTGACGTTGCAAAGGTACGACGATTTTCGCAACCAGCAAAGAAATAATACTCACTTTCCTTGAAAAAGTGCGTTTCTTTTGATATACATCAACTGATTGTGTGCGAGCACAGCAATTTTGTGCACGTAGACAGTGTAATTTTACACTTTTTATCAATTAGAGCTAGCTTTTGATTATATTGATGTATTCTTCGTAGGGGATATAGCGTCCTCCCATGGTTTTAAGGTGGGGAGTCTCTAACTGACAGTCGATAAGTTTGCCGCCTAGTTTATCAAACATCTTGGCCAGGTAGATAAGGGCTAGCTTTGATGCACTGGGTACCAGAGAGAACATGCTCTCGCCAAAAAACGATGAGCCGAGGTTCACTCCATATAGTCCACCAACCAGATCATCGCCCTCCCATACTTCTATACTGGCAGCAAATCCTTGTCTGTGCATTTCGGTGTATGCCTCTATCATCTGTGGACCTAGCCATGCGCCTTCGTCCTTGTTTCGTTTCTGGGCTGTGGCGCAACCGCGTATCACACCCTCAAAATCCTTATTTACAGTTATATGATACTCCCCCTTATTTATAAGTTGACGCATGGAGTGACTTACGTGTATCTCGCCGGGGAAGATGACGAAGCGCAGCAAGGGACAGTACCACAGGGGCTCGTCTTGATGCCTAAACGAGAACCAGGGGAAGAAACCGTTGGAGTAGGCCAGCAACAGGCGGTCTATTGACAGATCGCCGCCCACTGCTACCAGTCCGTCCTCCTCGCCCAGGTGTGGATCGGGGAACCACAGGTCGTCATCCAATTGATAAACTGCCATCGCGCGTACCTATTATAATAGAACCACCTTGTTTCAGACTGCCGAAGAGTATCTCGCGCATCAGCATCGGTTTCAGGCGCTGTGCTATCACACGGTCCATCTCGCGGGCGCCATACTCGCGGGTGAATCCCTCGTCGAGCAAAAGGTTGAACGCCTCGTCGCTCAGTGTCATCTCTACTTGCTTTGCAGTCAACTTCTCCTGCAGCTCGCCCAGCTTCTTTTTCAGGATAAGTGTTGCCATGTTGCGATCCATATCGTTGAACACCACTGTACCAGTCAGTCGGTTGATGAACTCAGGCTTGAACGTCTTCTTGACTTGCTTAAGCATAGCCTCTCCGCGCGATACGTTGCCTGTGAATCCGATATTGGCCTGCCCCGCAAACTGCGCTCCGGCATTCGAGGTCATGATGAGTATCACATTGCGGAAGTCGGCCTTGCGCCCCTTGTTGTCTGTCAGTCGGGCATAGTCCATCACCTGGAGTAGGATGTTGTAAATGTCCTGGTGCGCTTTCTCTATCTCGTCGAGCAACAGCACGCAGTTGGGAGTCTTGCGGATGGCGTCTGTCAACAGACCGCCATCTTCGTAACCCACGTAACCTGCAGGCGAGCCAATCAACTTGGCCACGGTATGCTTTTCGGTATATTCGCTCATGTCGAATCGTAGCAGTTGTATGCCCAGTTCGCTGGCCAGTACACGTGCCACCTCGGTCTTTCCCACACCGGTAGGGCCTACAAACAGCAGCGATGCCAGTGGCTTGTTGTCGTCAAGCAGTCCGGCCTTCGACATCTGTACCGATTCCACAACCTGTCGGATGGCCTCGTCCTGACCGTATATCTTCGATAACAGGCGTGGTGCCAGTGTTTCCAATCGTGCGGTGTCCTCGTCGTCATCGATTGCCATCGCATCCACCTTGCAGGTCTTAGCCAGAACCTCCGAGATGTCAGCCTTCTTAACTCTTACATCTTCCTTGTTACTTTTTACTTCGAACGAGGCTCCGGCCTCGTCTATCAGGTCGATAGCCTTGTCGGGCAGGAATCGGTCGTTCACAAACTTATAACTGGCGTCCACGGCATAGTCTAGAGCGGCCTCGTCGTAAGTCACACCGTGGTAACTCTCGTATTGCTCGCGCAGTTGGCGCAGTATGTGCTTGGTCTCCTCGGGTGTAGGCTCGGGGATGTCTATCTGTTGGAATCGGCGTACCAGTCCCTTCGAACGAGAGAAGTGACGGTTGTATTCCTCGTAGGTGGTCGAGCCGATAAAACGTATGCTGCCGCTCTCCAGGTATGGTTTCAGCATGTTCGAAGCATCCATCGAACCCTCGCCGGTGGCTCCGGCACCTACCAGTGTGTGAATCTCGTCGATATACACGATGTTCTTGTTACTCTCCTCCTGTATGCCGTCCATTATCTGTTTGATGCGGTTTTCGAAATCGCCGCGGAACTGTGTTCCTGCCAGCAATGTACCGATGTCGAGCTGGTATATCTTGCTACCCTTCAGTCGCTCGGGCACATTACCTTCCTCTATCATACGTGCCAGTCCCCACACCAGTGCAGTCTTGCCCACGCCAGGCTCGCCCACGTGCAGCGGGTTGTTTTTGTCGCGGCGACACAGCACCTGTATCGTTCTGGCTAACTCCTCCTCGCGACCAATCAGCGGGTTGTGATTGCCGTACAGGTCGTTCATGCACGTCACAAGTCGGCGCCAGGCTGCATTCTGTGGTCCAGCACCCGTTTCCTGATCCAGTCGGTCGTCAAACTCGTATGCGCTTATCAGTTCGCTCATAAAGTTGGTCTCGTTGAATCCCAATGCCCCTTTCAGAAGATAGCTGGCCCACGAATCGGGCAGATGCAGCAGTCCCATCACCAGATGCGGTATGTCGAGAGCCCGGGCGCTGCTGTTGATAACCTGTCCGCAGGCAAACTCTATCAGTTGTCCCATCTGTGTCGATGCCTCCGGGGCATAATCCTTGTCTTCGGGCACCTGCTCCACCTCATCCAGTTTCTCTTCCAGTCGCTGTCCCAGCACCTGTATCTCAGAGTAGTTGCCAAACACACGCTCAAAGTTGAAGTCGTCGGTTAGTACCAGCAACAGGTGTTCGGGCATCACAAACTCATGTCGGTATTCCTTGCAGCAGTCCATCGTAAGTTTCAGTACTTTGGCTGCACGTTCGGTCTGTTTTATCTCTGGCATAGCTTTATTCTTTAGCGGGTTCAACAGTTAGTCGTAGGGGGAATCCCTCTTCGCGAGCCATAGTGGTAGCCTTGCGCACCTTCGATGTGGCTACGTCGTAGCTATACACACCCACCACAGCCTTGTCGCTATGGTGTACCTTCAGCATCAGCGCCTCCGCCTCGGCCTCACTCTTAAAAAACACTTGTGTAAGTATCTTCACCACAAATTCCATTGTAGTGAAGTCGTCGTTGTATATCGTTACCTTATATCTACGCGGCTCGCGCAGGTCAGTACGCTGCCGCTCTTTCGTTGCCGATTGTTCTTTTGCCATATCACATTACTAATTTCGTATGCAAAAATAGGTGATTATTTCGAAATAACGAAACATTCCCCCGATTTTTTGCCGTGCAGGCATCATAATGATATAAAAAGCCCCAGGCCTGTAGTCGGCTTGGGGCTCGTTCCGCAGCTTGTCTTTTTCTCGTTCCATGGTTTCTCGCTGCGGCGGGTATTGTCAAAAGGATAATTGATTATTAGGTTCACATTAAATTTTTAAAGAAAGGAATGATATGTTTAAAATATCCGAGTGCAAAGGTAAGGCAAAAAAGTCACTCCTGCAATAGCAAAGACAAATGGTCGGACGGTTTAAGACAAATCGTCGGATAAAATAGACAATCTGTCGGACAAAACGACAGATCGTCGGACAAATTATGCTAATTTTTATTAATTACATCAAGAAAATGATAGTAAAAAACACAATAAAACTACATTTTGTTTTTAGGTTTTCAAAATAATGCTTACCTTTGCACCCGCAAACTATTTCTGATGAGATTATTTAGGTATATATATATAATAGGTGTAATAATCACTCTTACCATGATCACAGCTTGTGGTGGTAAGGGCAGTGAAAAACATAGCAAGATACCATCTGGGCTTGTACGTTCACATGGCGACAGTATAGCACTGGCTGCCAGGTTTTCAGGCGATTTCCAGCATTTTCTTGCCGTTACCGATAGTCTGGCCGAAATAGGCGAACTCTCGCCCATACGTGCCGATGGCTATCGTGGTGTAGCCTATTTCCAGATGGGACAGGCGGATAAGTGCATAGAGTACTTCCGTCGCGTCGTTGCTATCGAGAATCCTCCTGCCGAGGATTTCTGGGAGTATATCCACGCTGGTACCAACCTTGTTATCATGCTTACTACCGATCGCGACTACGATAATGCTATGCGTACTGCCCTGCGCCTTATCGACAAGCTTAAGAATGTGGATAGTCCTGATTGTCCTAGCGAGTTGCAGACACTCTACCTGTGTCTGGGCGACACGCAGATGATGCTTGAGCGCCATGATGAGGCTGCTAAAAGCTATGCCGAGGCCTATAAGTGGGTATTGCAAACGCCCAACGATTCTACCAACCGCGGTATAGCAGCCAGCATAGAAACCCTCGAGAATATCGCTGTTTCCCATCTCCATCACAAACTCGATGGGGCAGGTGTGTGGGTAGACCGTATGGACTCGCTGGTCACTATCTATGAGAAGCAGCCCAAGCCTATTGAGAAAGAGGTTAAGACGCTTCGTGCCCTGGTTTATCTCCACCGTGCCGAGGTGTGCCAGATGCGCGGCCAGGTGGCCGAGGCCTACCGCAATTATGAACCCTATTCTAATACCGACTTCGGACAGAGTATCGAAGGCCGCATCAATGGTTGCGAATACCTGGTTGCAGCCCGTCGCTATCACGAGGCTTCAGATAACTATATGTATCTTGACCAGTTTATCAAGGACTGGGGCTACGACTACGACCTTGAGACCATTGGCCGTAACCTTCTGCCTAAGATGCGTGCCAACTACCATGCCGGCCGTCGCGACTCGGCTCTCCGTGTAGCCATGCAGATTTCCGAAGTCTACGATTCTGCCCTTGTTCGCCAGAAACGTAGCGAGTCGGCTGAACTTGCCACCATTTACGATACACAAGGCAAGGAGCGTCAGATAGCCGAGCAGCAAGCCAAGAACCGTTTTGTTTCAGCTCTCAGTCTGGCCTTAGGCGCAGTAGTTATGCTCGTTTTGGCCTTTGCACTCTATGTATTCCTGCAGTGGCGCATCACCCAGCGTCGCAACCGCATCATGGCTCGCCAGATGACTGAGGTAGTAGAGTATAAAGAGAAATATAGAGCCCTGAAGCAGGCCCAACAGGAGAATCAGGCGCGTCAGACTCTAGCGGCTCATCGTGCTGAAGAACCTGCAAAACCAGCAGAACCTCGGGCAGAGACTGCTGAACCTAATAATGCAGCCGAACCTAGTAAAGATGCCGAACCAATTGCTGCCTCACCTACAGATGCCGAGCCAAACAATGTGGGTGCAAGCATCAGTATATCCGATGGTACCGCTATCACCGACGAGCAGCTATTCCTCTTCCTCCGCGATCTGATAGAGAACGAGCAGCTGTTCCTGCAGTCCGATTTCGGCCGTCAGACGCTTATCGAACGTACCGGACTCTCTAAGGATCGCATCGGTGCAGCCTTTGCGCAGGGTAGCGACAGCGCATCTCTGCCAGCCTACGTACGCGAGTTGCGTCTCGACCATGCCGTACACTTGATGAACGATAAACCCGAGCTTACTGTTGAACAGGTTAGTATGGCCAGCGGTTTTACCAGCGCCGACACCTTTACACGTAATTTCCGTGCCAAGTTCGGCATGACGCCAACTACTTATAAACAGACGCAAAACGACGCATAATCGCCCGACAACTTGTCGAATTGTCCGACGAAGCGTCGCTTTTTCCGACTATTTGTCTGAAAGCGTCCGACCATTTGTCTGTACTCTTGCGAGTACGGACTTTTTGTTGTACTTTTGCCGACGAAATCAGACGCGAATGAAAAAATTGAAAATTTAAAATAATTCTTATCACGATGAATAAACTAATGATTTTTGCATTTATGCTTGTCGCCATGACAGCTAATGCTGCAGTAGAGAATGTTGAGAACGATTCTACTATTACAAGCAATGGTATTAAGGTTGCTAATGGTGCCGACGAGGACGATACCTGGTCAATGCACTTCAATATCGGCGTTAATATCCCTACCAACACACAGGGTGTGGATTTCGCTCCATTCCGTTCATGGGAGATCGGTTGGACTGTAGCACAGTACGACTGGACACTTAAGAACCAGAAAACTACTCTTTCAGCTGGTGCAGGTATGATATTCCGCCACTACACCCTGAGCGGTCACGATAAGATGTTTGGAGTAGTCAACAATGAGGTAGCTGTAGGCGAGCGCCCTGGAAGCGTCTCTGAATTGTCATCAAGCATCTATACTTACGGCCTCACATTGCCAGTACTCGTTAAGCAGCGCTTCAGCAAGAACTTCGCCATCTCACTTGGTGCTCAGCTCAACTGGAATATCTACGGACGCGTACGTAATCATTATGAAAATGGCGATGATGAGGTAGACATTAGCACTCGCGGTCTTAAGTACCGTCCTCTTACCGTCGATCTTATCGGTATAGTACACGTAGCCAAGAGCTTCGGCTTCTACTGCAAGTACTCTCCAATGAGCGTTCTGAAGAAGAATTACGGTCCTGAGTTCAAGTCTGTATCTGTAGGTGTTTATTTCTAAGCCATATGGAAACTACTCTTATGATTCTGGTGATCTTCACCTTACTGGTGCTTGCCATCGTTGTACAGTTGTTAGTGCTCGACGAAGCTCACACAACTCACACTAACAGAAAATAAACGAAAAGCGATTTAAAAATTGTTGAGATATGGAGGTAGTTCTGATGATTTTGTTGTTCTTTGCAATAGTAGTGTTTGCTATTGTGTTAAGAATGTTGATGCTCGACATAACTCACAATGACAATTAATGCTATAGTTAAGATGAAAAAGTTTTTTTTGATGGTTGTAGCTGCCATGATGGCTACAGTGAGCGTAAATGCTCAGGACGAGACAAAACATGAGATCGGTGTGTTCTATGGTATAGATTCAGCATCCGACATTGTATCTTCCATCTCTAGCGCCTTTGCTGTTGCTGCTGGCGACCAGAGCTCATTCTTTGGCCCAATCGGTGTAGAGTACTATTACCACGTTTCGCCAGTTGTTGGTGTAGGTGGTGTAGCTGCATTTGCCGGATGTAAGGCCATCGACAAGAAAACCAATACTAAGGATCTGAATGAGAAGTTCATCACCGTCATGCCATCAGTCAAGTTCAACTGGCTGCGCAAGAAGAGTTTCGGCATGTATTCAGCCCTCTCTGCCGGTGTGATGTTCGCTTCAGTATCTGTCGAGGGCGAGGCAAAGGCAGCCGATCCTAACGCCAAGGACGAAACCGTCACCACATTCATGTTCCAGGCCACAGCCCTTGGTCTTGAGTTCGGTGGAAAAGTTCGTGGATTTGTCGAGGCTGGAGTGGGCGAGAAGGGTTTGCTTTGCGCCGGTCTGCGCTATAAGTTCTAATAATACATAGCCATCCTCTATCCCTACAAGAAGGCAGAGATCAATCATGCCATCGAGAACGCTTCCCCCGTAAATTTAAATTATAGGATAATCCCCATCGAAAGATAGGGATTTTCTTTTGGCGTTCTATCGGAAAAGTGTTATCTTTGCAATAGTTATTTAAAATTCTAAAGAATCAGAGATATGAAACAGAAAACGTTTTTACTTAAGTCACTTATGGTGATAGGAATGATGGGAGTGAGTATGTCGAGCTTTGCACAATCGTATGAGGTCGACCGCGGTAGGGTATATTTCGGAAGTGTCCCAATCCCATATGCAGATGCTCGTTCGTTTGTGGATTTAGGGTGTGGTTATGCAAAGGACTGCGACAATGTATATCTCGACGGTCGTGTCCTGGAGTATGTCGACCCAGCTACGTTTCGCTTGAAATCTCAATCTAAGTCGCATTTTCGTGAACCGATGGAATACCGCGAGTACGACAGCCGCCACGATGGATATTACAAGTCCAACTTTAATGTTTATTATGGAGGTAAGAAAATCGACGCCTCTGCAGCTTCGTTCAAGGAGATTGGTGAAGGCTATGCAAAGGATGCTTTTGCCGTGTTCTATCATGGAAGAAAGATTGATGCGACCGCTGCTACATTTAAGTTATTAGAAGGTGGATACGCTAAGGACTCTTTCAGCGTATTCTACTATGGTAAGAAGGTCGACGGTGCTTCGGCAGCTTCGTTCAAATATACAGGCAACGGCTATGGTAAGGATGCCTTTAATGATTACTATCGTGGAAGGAAGCTCGAATAAAAAGAAAGGCGAGCATCACTGCTTGCCCCTTCTGAACATAAGCAAATGAGGCCTGCAATCAAATGCAAGCCTCATTTCGTTTTTTTACGCGCCTACGCACGATGTAGCTCCCAGTACCGTCAGTATCGCCGATGCTATCGATGCGATAAGCTGAACTACAAACTTAATGGTCTCTTTCTTGCTCATGATAAATTAGGTTATTAGGTTAATACTATTCTCTATTGTCATCTCGAGTCCCCTCCTCCTTGTCATCTCGAGCGTCCCCCCTTCGTTGTCATCTCGAGCGTCCTCCTCCTTGTCATCTCGACTAAGCGTAGCGCATGGAGAGATCTTTACGGCATCCGAGGAGATCTCTCGACTCCGCTCGAGATGACAGTGGGCGTTAGGAGAGGGGTGGGGCGCTTAGGCCCCAGCCCCCGTGGCTTAATCGTAGGTTACGTCGTTATCATCGCC
>JAEEGK010024455.1_pt1 | contig 12512 bp, 5 predicted proteins | sample 8958771 | NCBI WGS metagenome assembly JAEEGK01 (sample SAMN16246547, study PRJNA631951) | gut metagenome | biome: gut microbiome; feature: rumen; material: SC-attached | host: Bos | place: Iran: Karaj | collected 2018-10 | reverse complement strand
ATAAAATGGGAACAGAATAAATGAATGTATTTGGGTATTAATTAAAATTAAAAAAAATAAAAAATGTATTATTCTTAATATGAGAAATATATATTTTATTTTTAAAATAATTTTAATATTATTTTTTATTAATTTATATTTTATTATATTATTTATATTAAAAATTTTTATCTAAATATAAAATAGAAATTTATTTATAATTTATTAAATGAATTTTTAATTTTTAATCATTATTTTTAAATACTGCTTTTTTTTATAAAAATAATATAAATTAAAATATTTTTTATTTTAAATAATATCTTTTTATAAATGGAAATGGATATAAATAAAAAAATAATTATAAATGAATATATAACAACAAATATTTTAGGAAAAGGATTTTCTGGAATAGTTTATGAAGCTCAAAATACAAAAACACAAGAAAAAGTTGCAATTAAAATAATTAATAAAAATTATATTAAGCAACAATTGATACTTAATAATATAACTACAGATTGTTTTTTTAAAAATGAAATAAATATTATGAAAAATTTACAATGTGAATATTCATGTAAATATTTAAATTCTGATGAAGACAATGAAAATTATTATTTAATAATGAAAAAATATGATTGCGATTTGAAAAAATTATTAAAAGAAAAATTTCCAAATGGAATTCCAATTCATCTTCTTAAAAAATGTTTAATTCAATTAAACGAAGTATTTAAAAAAATGAATGAAGATAAAATAATTCATAGAGACATAAAACCAGAAAATATTTTAATAGAATATATAAATGAATATAATTTCAATTTTATTTTGAGTGATTATAGTTTTGGAAAATATATGAATAATCAATCAAAAGCAAGTTCAGTTTGTGGAACACCACATTTTATGGCACCTGAAATTCAAAAGGATAATTTAGACAAAATTAAATATGATTCAAAAGTAGATATTTGGAGTTTAGGTGTTACTATTCTTAAAATGTTAAATCCATTATATGAAATTAATTTATATAGTAAAATAATTATTCCTGATTTAAATGATACATTATTAAAAGATCTTTTAACAAAAATGTTAAAAACTGACACAAAACAAAGAATTAATTGGAATGAATATTTTCAACATGATTTTTTTAAATATCAAAAAATAAATTATAAAAATGGAGATTGGGAAGAATTTCCTATAGAAAATAATATTAGAAAAGGAAAAGGTATTTATCATTATAGTAATGGAGAAGAAGTAAAGACACATTACTATTATAATGAAATTAATAAGCAAACAATATTTATAATTAATAATATAATATATACATTTCAAATAAAAAATAATAAAAGAGAAGGATTGGCTAATTGTGATTTTCCAAATGGAGATAAAATAAAATTTAAATATGTTAATGATATAAAACAAGGAAAAGCTTTAAAAATATTCTCAAATGGAGATAAATTAAGTTTTAAATATGTTAATGATATAAAACAAGGAGAGGCTGAAAAAATCTTCTTAAATGGAGATAAATTAAGTTTCAAATATGTTAATGATATAAAACAAGGAGAAGCTGAAAAAATAATGTCAAATGGAGATAGAATAAAATTTAATTATGAAAATGATATAGAAAATGGAAATGCGATTTATTTTTCAAACAATTCAAAAATAGAATTTAAATATGTTAATGGAATCATTCAAGGAGATGCCACTGAACATTTTAATGATGAAAGAAGAATAGAATTTCAATATGAAAAAGGAGTAAAACAAGGAAAGGCAACTGAATATTTTTTAAATGGAGGAAAAATTAAATTTTTATATAATAAAAACAAAAAAGAAGGAAAAGCAATTGAATACTTAAATAATGGAAGAAGAATAGAATTTACTTATTCAAATGGTAGAAGACAAGGAAACGCAATGTATTATTTGACAAATGGTGATAAAATAAAGATGAAATATATTAATAATAAAATATTTGGAGAAGCAACATTATTTTTAAAAAACAATGGAAAAATTGAATTTAATTATGTAAATGATAAAGCAAATGGAGAAGCAATACATAATTTACCAAATGGAGATTATATAAAATTTAATTATAAAAATGGGATAAAAGAGGGAAATGCAACAGAATTTAATTCAAATGGAAATAAAATAGAATTTAAATATATTAATGGAATAAGAGAAGGAAATGCAATTGAATATTTAGCTAATAAAGATAAAATTGAGTTTCAATATAAAAATGATAAAAGAGAAGGAAATGCATTTGAATATAAATTTAATGGAGATAAAATTGAATTTAAATATATAAATGGAAAAAGAGAAGGAAAAGGTATATATTATTTTTCTAATGGTTCACAAAAAAATATTAATTATGAAAATGATATTGAAATTAAAGAAGATGATGAAATAATAATTGATAATGAAGATATATTTATTAAAATTGGAAATAAAACAAATCTTAAGTTTTTTAATCCAACGAAAAATCCTAATAATTTATTTAGATTAAGAAAAGAAAAAAAACATAAAACTGATTATACTGGAAATGAACATTATCCTTATCGAAAAAATGAAATTAAATATACTATTAAAGATATATTAAAAACAGAAAATATAATTCGACCTTTAGTTAAAAAAATAAGTTCATATGAAAAAAATGAACAATATTTTGATAAAAAAAAGGATTTAAACAATATTAATTATTTTGAAAATGATTCTGAAGAATTAACTAATTTAGAATTATTTTTATCATTGATTAATATTAAAAATAAAAAAAATTCTTATTCAATTAAATTGTATATTTATAATAACATAAAATTCGATCAATATACATATTTGGGTGAAACAGAAACAAAAAGTGGAATTGAAATGAAATTTGGAACACATTTTGAAATAAATTATTTTTTCCAAAAAGAACAACAATTAAGCGGAGATTTAATTGAAAATGGAGAATTAATTTGTAAATTTGATATTAAATTATCAGAAATTATGACTTCTAAAGATTTATTAAAGAAAATTAGTCTTTTTAATGAAAACAATAATAATGAAATATGTGAATTAGAATTTAATGCAAAAAAAAGAGACAAAGATGAACCAATTTATTTTTCATTTTTTAAAATTGCACTTACACTTTTTTCTAATGCTCAATTTCAAGAATCACTTAATTATTTTTATGTAATTAAAACATTAAATGATGAAAAAAATTGGAGAGATATTTATAAATCATACGAAGCAAATATTGTAAAAAATAATGAATTTATTTTTCATGATGTTAAAACTGAATCAAATATTAAAAATATGAAATTTAAATTTGAAATTTATAAAGTAGATTCATATAATTTATCAAAAATTAAAGGAGAATTTTTAGGTGATTGTGAATCAACCTCAAATGAATTATTAAATAATTTTAATAAAAAAAAAATAACTAATTTAGATATAAAATCTGAAGAAGAAGAAAAAATAGGAAAATTAAAAATTAATTTTAATATGACAGAAAAATTAACATTTTTAGATTATTTAAAAAAAGGAAAAAAAATCAATTTAGAAATAGCAATAGATTATTCAATATCAAATAAATCATATCATATTATAGACAGAAGAATACCAAATGATTATGAAAAAGTAATTTCAGATTGTTGTAGTATAGTTTCACCTTATGATGAAGATCAATTATTTCCTGTTTATGGATTTGGAGGAATTCCTCCAAATAACAATGGAAAGGTTAGTCATATTTTTAATATAAATTTTGAAAAAGAACCTGAAATTAAAGGATTTGATCAAATAATTCCAACATATAAAAAAAGTTTAAAACAAATTAAATTAGGTAATCCTTGTTATTTTGCACCTTTATTAAAAAGTGTATATGATAGAATTAAAGAAAATTATGAAATAAAAAATCCTGAATATATTAATCATTATTTTATTCTAATGATTCTTACAAATGGTATAATAAATGATTTAAAAGATACAATTGATATTTTAATTGACTGTTCTTACATTCCTTTAAGTGTGATAATTATTGGAATAGGTGATGGTGATTTTTCAAATATGGATAAATTAGATGGTGATGAAGAATTATTAGTTAGTTCAAAAGGAGAAATAAGAAAAAGAGATTTAGTTCAATTTGTTAAATATAATAAATTTAAAGGTGATTTTAATGAAGGAAAAAAAGAATTAAAAGATGAAGTTCTTAAAGAAATTCCTAGACAAGTTGAAGAATATTATGAATTAATGGAAAACCAAATTTTTGAAAAAAATAATGAAAAAAATAATATTCAGCAAAACACTGAAATTGATTCAAAATCTATTGATTATTTGAATTTTACAAAAATTAAATTTTATGATTCTTTAAATAATAATATTAATCAAAATCAATATCAAAATCCATATCAAAATCAATATCAAAATCAATATCAAAATCAATATCAAAACCAATATCAAAATCAAAATCAAACTAAACTAATAAATTTAAAAATGAATGAAACAAATTATGGAAATAAAAATATGAAACTTAATTTATCTAATGATAATTTTCCTAAAAACTATCTAAATAATATTAATATTGGGCAAAAGCGAATTTCATCTTCAAAAAATTTGAATGAATATAATAATAATTAGAATCTATATATATATAATTTATATATTTATTATTTTATATTAATCGCGTAATAATTTATTATTAATATTTTGTTAATAGATATCAATAAATATTTTGAATATTCTTTGACTTAAAAATTAAATATTTTTAAATATTATAAATAAATTTATCAAATAAAGTAGATAAAATATTATTTTAAAAAATAAAATATATATTAAATTTAATAAAATATTTATATTTTGTTTCTTTATGAGTTCTTCAAACTTATTAAAATTTTCATCATATTATTTATAAATAAATATTTTATTTTATTATTAAAAATTTAATTTTATTTATTTTATTTTTTATCAACAATTATATTTAAAAAATTATTTAATTTTTATTTTCATTATCTTCTATTTTTTAATTTGTTTAAATAATTAAATTTAAATTATTAATATTAAAAAATATTTATTAAATATTTTATCTATGAAAGAACAAATAAATTTTTTAGATGAAAGCGATGAAGATGTAATAAACACAAGTTCTTTAAAAAATAAATCATACGCTAATTTCAATATTACACCCGAAGATTTAGAAAATATAATGAATTTATACAAAGAACGTGATGATGAATATCAAGATTTAAATTATTTTGAAAACAATTCTATTGATAATTTATTACAATCATTACAAACAGATAAAAAAGATGGAATAATTTCTACAGAAAATCGTGAAGAAATTTTTGGTTCAAATAAAGTTTTTATAGAACCTATTCAACCATTCATAGAATTTGTAAAAGAAGCTTTAGGAGATTTAATGATTCAAATACTATGTGTGTCTGCAATAGTTCAAATAGTTTTAGGAATAGCTTTTGGACAAAATCCAAAAACTGATTGGATCGATGGATTTAGTATTGTAATTGCAATAGTTGTTGTTGTTTTAGTAGGAAGTATTACAAATTATAAAAAAGAGCTAAAATTTCATGAATTAAATGATATACAAAAAAATGGAACTAGGTATAATGTTATTAGAAGTGGTGTTTTATATAGATTAAAAGAAGATGAAATATTAGTAGGAGATTTAATACATATAAATTATGGTGAAATTATGCCTGCTGATATTCTTCTCATCGAAGGAAACAACATAAAATTTGATGAAAGCGCATTAACAGGAGAAAGCGACAATGTAGGAAAAGAAATATTCGAAAAGTGTTTAATTGAAAAAAAAGAAGGTAGAAAACCTCATAGTAACTTAATATTATCGGGTACAAATTGTATAGAAGGAAATGGGAAAGGAATAGTAATCGCCGTAGGAGATCACAGTCAAAAAGGAATAATAAGACGAACAGTAGATAACGCTCAAGAAGATAATCAAACTCCTTTAGAAAAAAAACTAAATGTTATAGCAGAAAACATAGGATGGTTTGGAATGGGAGCAGCAATAGTAACATTTATCGCATTAGGTATATTTTTTATAATAAACTTATTCAAAGACAAACATTCATACGACATAGAAAACACAGTTTTAGAACTAATAAAAATTTACGATCAAAACAACAACATTCAAGACACTCCAATTTCAGATCCAGACAGTGACACAATGCACAAATTAATAACGACTGAATTAGACAATCCTTACAAAAACATTCCAAGTTCGATTTTAGATATAATAATGTTATGTGTTGCAATAATAGTTGTTGCGATTCCAGAAGGTTTGCCTTTGGCTGTGACTCTTTCTTTGGCTTTTAGTATTAAAAAACTTATGGATTATAATAATTTAGTCAGACGAATGCATGCGTGTGAAACTATGGGTGGGGCTAATTATATTTGCACTGATAAAACTGGAACGTTGACGAAAAACCAAATGAATGTGTATAAAATATTAAATCCAAATGGTGAAAGAATGTTTGAGCAAAATATGGAAATTAATGAAATTGGAAGTATTAAAAAAAAAAAGAAGAATAATTCAATTTTTGGGGAAAAACAAATTCGAGAAGATCCTAAATTTCATTTTGATAATGAAAAATATTGGAACGTTCTTAAAGAATCAATTGCGTTGAATGTGGAATGCACAATAAAAAAATTGTCGAAAGAAAACATAAATGGCGATTTGGAAGAAATCGAAAGCAAAAACAAAACAGACAAAGCGTTTATTGATTTTTTATTGAGATTCAAAACAATAATTTCAAACGAAAGAGAAAAATATTTCGAAAATTCAGAAAATTATAAAATTTTTCCTTTCGATTCACAACGAAAACGAATGACAACATTAATAAAATCCGAAAATTTCCCAACCGGCTATCGATTATACACAAAAGGAGGAGCGGAAAATTCAATAAATTATTGTTCATATTTCATAAATCCTTCAAACGGAGAAATCGAAGAATTAACAGATTACAACAAAAATTTTTTAAAAGAATCAACAGAAAAATTCAACAAAAACGAACTTCGTTCATTATACACATGCTACAAAGACATATCAAAAGAAGAATACGAAAAATGTAACGAATTAGACACGAATGGTTTATTAATCGACCAAAAAGATTTGATTTTCATCTCAATTTTCGGCCTGCGAGATTCTTTAAGAGACGGAGTGAAAGAAGCAGTTCTAAAATGTCAAGAAGCTTCAGTGAATGTTATTATGGTCACCGGAGATAATTTAATCACTGCGACTGCGATTGCGAAAAAATGCAACATTTTAGGCAACGACGTTGATATCGAAAATTTAACATCGAGAGACATTGAAATGAACCCGAATGAAATGAACCAAAATGATAAAAAAAATGACCATATTTATCATATTTTAAATAACACTCCAAGAGCAATCACAGGAAACACTTTTTATAATATCATCGGAGGTTTGATGTGTGAAAATTGTAAAAAAGATACTAATAAATGCAAATGCCCAAAAACTGAAGCTGAAGCTGAAGAAATTGCGAAAAAATTCGGAGAAGAACAAAAAAAAGTAAAAAAAGATGTTGTTAAAAATATGGAAAATTTCGAAAAAATTTATAAACGTTTAAGAGTAATAGCTAGATCGCAACCTATTCATAAATACGCTTTAGTTTTGGGCCTAAAACAATTAAATTTCGTCGTCGCTGTGACAGGCGATGGCACAAATGACGCACCAGCTCTATCAAAATCCGATGTTGGATTTGCAATGTTCGCAGGAACAGACATAGCAAAAGAAGCAAGTGACATAGTAATTTTAGATAACAATTTTTCAAGCATCGTTACAGCAATAATCTACGGAAGAAACATATACGATAACATAAGGAAATTTTTACAATTTCAATTGAGTGTGAATTTTTGTGCTTGTTTATTAGTGTTTATTTGTGCTTGCATTGGAAATGAAACGCCATTGACACCTATTCAAATGTTATGGGTGAATTTAATTATGGACTCTTTAGGAAGTTTGGCATTAGCAACTGAGCCGCCTTATGAAGAACTTTTGAAACGAAAGCCAACAAAAAAAGATGAGTCTATTATTAATTTACGAATGTGGAAACATATAATTTTTCAATCATTGTTTCAATTAATTTTGTTGTTGTATATTTATTTAAAAGGACCCACATTTATAAAAGAAGACAATATTGAAAGAAAAAGATTAAATGAAGAAATTTTACATTGCTATGGAAATTTGCCTGGGAATGTTAAAAATAGTGATTATATAATTTACGGCACACAAAATAAATGGGACAACACTGAAGGCGAATTGAATAACAATTTGGATGAATGTTTTAAATTCGCGGAATATCAAAATTTACATAATTTATTTGATTATTACAATGGCGAATGGGCAGGTTCAACGCACATGACATTTATTTTCAATGTGTTTGTGATTTATACATTATTAAATCAATTTAATTGTAGAGTTATTAATGATGAAATTAACATTTGCACTAGAATTTTAAATAGTCCACTTTTTCCTTTAATAACTTTCGGCGAAATGTTAATACAAATTTTAATATCGCAATTTGGTAGTTTTGCTTTTCATTGTGTGAGTGAAGGTTTGACTATGAAACAATGGTTGTTGTGTTTTGAATTGAGTGTGACTACTTTTTTTGTTAGTTTTTTTGTAAAAATTTTTTCAAAGATACTTTGTAAAAAAGGAGAAAAATATTTTGTTAAGTCGATTAAAAAAATCTCGAATATGGAAGATTTCAATGCTTTGAAAAAAGTGAGTGTTTATATGCCTGAAGATGAATATAATGATAAAAAAAAAGGTTTTTCTTCGGAATTAATTTCCAAAGAAGGAAATTTCGAATCGTTGCCAACAGATTAAAAATAATATTAATTTAAATTAATTAAATAAATATAATTTTAGTTTAAATATTAATAAAATGAAAATAAAATTATATTATTTCATATTATTATTTCTCTTTTCCTCTTCAATCACCTATCGTCCAGTAATAGGCGTATATGGTGTGGTTGACCCCATCGACGACAACACCAACCACAACAGAGACATATTAGATACCGCAATCGAAAGATGGTTAGAAGATATGGGTGCTCGGGTACTATTAATTCCTCATTGGTTAAGTCATTCAGAATTCGACGAACTTCTATCTAAATTAAATGCCGTTCTTTTCCCAGGCGCAAGTAGGAAGATGAGTTTAGGTTCTCTTTGGGAAGAAAACGCAAGATATATATTTAAATTCTGCCAGAAAAATAATATACCTTTATTAGGAATTTGTCGTGGATTTCAATTAGTTGCTCTCTTCGCGACGGATGAAAATAAAGAATGGTTGGATGATTACAAAGACAAAGGAACTCACAATGCGGCTTTTTCTAAATTCACAAAGAAAAGTCGGTTATTTTCTCTTTTCGATGACAAAAACTTCTATGAACTCGAACATGAATGGTCGACGCCTTATGTTCATTCGCATGGTTTGAATGAAAGTAATTTCGTTAATAATAAAATTCTTAGTGAAAATTATTACATTACTTTATTTGGGCATGACAACAACGGAAAAAAATTTGTCAATTGCTTCGAAAGTAAAATTGAAAAAGGTTTCGATTTTTATGCCTGTCAATTTCATCCTGAAAAAGTTCCTTACATTCGTACAAAAACATATGAAGATCAACATTACGGCGATAGCATTAAAAGAAGTCAATTAATTTCATTGAAATTCATAGAAATTGCGAGAAAAAATAAAAATCGATTTAATTTTCCTGAAGATTATAAAAAATATTTTTTCGTTGACACTTATAAAAAAATGAATGAAAAAGTTTCTTTCGATGAGAAAATTTTGTATTGGGTTTTTAATAAATAAATATTAATTTAATTAATATAATTTAATAAAAAATGAGTAACAGAAAAGCAGCGAGAGGCGGCGGAAAAGTAGGCGTTTCTTCAAACGTAGCGACAGGCACAGTTTTAGATAGCAATGAAAATAATAATAAAATTAACGAAACGAAGGAAGAATCAAATAATGATGATGTAATAATGATTAATAATAATAAAAGACAATTGACATTAGAAAGTAATAAAAATAAAAATGATGATGTGCAAACTGCGGTTATTAAAGAAGAATTTGGAAAAGAAGAACCGAGAAGAAAAAGAAGAGAAAATGATGAGCTTGATCCTGATGAACAAGCGATTGTTGATTTGTGTAATTCTTGTGCTAGTTGTTGTATTGTTTTTTAATTATTTTTTTATTTAAAATTTAATATATTTAAATTTTATTTAATTGTTTATTTGTTTGTATTCTATTGATTCGTCGGTTGAATATTCGTTTTTTAATTCGAGAGAAAAATCATTTTCGTTTTTTAATTTTGGAATGAATTTTTTTTGTTTTTTGGTTTTTGTTAAAATAATAATAATTATTATTATTATTATTATAATAAATAAAAATATAATAAAAATATTAAAAAAATTTTTATTTTTAATTAAAATTTCATTTTCGTTATTATTAATTTTATTATTATTATTTTCATTATTATTATTTTCATTATTTTTATTTTCATTTTCTTTATTTTTATTATTTTTATTATTTTCATTTAAAATTCCAATAATTTTTCTATCTTCATCAAAAAATAATTTATATTTTTTCAAAAATTCCCTTCCGAAAATCCAATACGAACTTGCAGCTTTAGTTAAAACAATCATAAAAATTTTTTTTCCATTAATTTCATAAAACAAATCTTTTCCTTCAAAAACAAAATAAAAATCAATTTTTTTTAAATAAAATTTCAATGTTTTTATTTTATTAACATTAATTTTTTTATCACATGAATAATAAAATTTTTTTTTATAAGAATCAGTTGAATTATTAAGTTCTAATAATTCACATTTTTCATTAAAATTTGATTCAAATTCCTTTTGAATTAAATCAGAAAATTCTGATGGTGCTTTTATTAATCCAATTTCTGTATAAATAATCGCATCATTAGAATAAATTAATTTTTTTTCACCGAATTTTACAGAATCAAAATTAAATGACCAATTAATTTTATTTTTTTTAGGAACATTTTTTCCGCAATTGATTTTTAGAATATTTTCATTTGAATAAAAATCAAAACCAAAAGAAATTTTTCCTTTTTCTTTCATTATTTTTTTCTCTTCAAAATCAAAAAAAAAAGTCGATTTTTCTATTAAATTTTTCATTTTTAATTGATTTACTATTGAAAAATCTCGAATTCCACCTTCGCTGAATTTTTGTAAACCAAAAGCGCAAGTTGGAATTTTTTTTTTATTGAAATCATTATTAAATTCTAATGCGTAAATAAATTTAAATTTATTTAAAATTAAATTATCAAATTCAATTTTATCTTTTGATTGATAAGATTTTTTATAAACTTCAAAAAAATTATTCATTAATGACGAAGAAATTTCAAATGATTCTGAAGAATTTCTATTAAATAAAGGAAAAAATTCGGGATTTTTTTCTTTTATTTCTTCGCCGAAAATGTAAAAATTTTCACTGTGAAATGAAATTGTTGCATTGAAAATTTGATTTTTTGAACCTAATTTTATTGTTGTTTTTATTTGACTGTAATATAAATCATTCATTAATGAATTTTCTGATGAAAATAAAAAAAATTCAAATGGAATTTCAATTGTTTTTGATTTTATTATGAAAATTATATTTATTATTATTAAATTATAAATTATTAGTAAGTTCATTAAATTAATATTTTATTTTCAATATTGTTTTTTTTGTGTTTAAATTCTCTAATTATTATTTTTATTTAAATAAAAATTATTATTAAATTTTTATTAAATTTTTAAATAAATTTTTTATTAAATATTTATTATTTTTAAATAAATTAAAAATAGTTTAATAAAGAATTTAAATAAAAAAAAATTAAAAAATAAATGAAAATGTTAAATTTAAATCAAAATTTATTAAAACAAACATTTTCAACAAAAAATTTTTTAATTTCAAATAAAATAAACATTTTTATTCTATTAAATGAAAAAATTGCTGATAAAATTTTAATTAATCCATCTCAATCATTAAAAGAACTAAGAAAAAACATTTCAATTAAAATAAATTATAATTTTTTAAATAAGGAAAATTTAATCATAAAAAAAGAATGTGAATCAAAATTTTCTATAAACGAAATTTTAAAAGAAAATAAATTTATTTTAATTAAAGAAAAAGAAAAATTAATCAACATTTTCAATGGAAAAAATAATTTTTCAATAAAAATCGGAAAAAATGAAAGTTTAATTAATTTACGTAAAAAATTACAATTAAAAAATGATTATGTTTTTATTAAAAACAACAGTCAAATCATTCAAAAAGAAGAAAATAACATTTTAATCAAAGATTGTTTAATCGATGATAAAATTTCATTAAAAAACATAAAAAATTTAAAACATTGTTTTTCAGATAAAATTTTAAATAATAATAATAATAATAATAATAATAATAATAATAATAATAATAATAATAATAATAATAATAATAATAATAATAATAATAATAATAATAATAATAATAATAATAATAATAATAATAATAATA
>JAEEGK010024452.1_pt1 | contig 12513 bp, 13 predicted proteins | sample 8958771 | NCBI WGS metagenome assembly JAEEGK01 (sample SAMN16246547, study PRJNA631951) | gut metagenome | biome: gut microbiome; feature: rumen; material: SC-attached | host: Bos | place: Iran: Karaj | collected 2018-10 | reverse complement strand
AAAAAAAATAAAAAAAAACAATCCAAAAAAAAAAAAAAAAAAAAAAAATACTACATAAAAAAACAATATAAAAAATCCAAAATAAAAAATAAAAAATATAAAATAAAAAATGCCAAAACCATCATCAGCTCCAAAAAAATCAGCAGTATCAGGTGATTTAAACGACGAGCAATTAGAAAGATATACTCGTGGATTTAACTCAATAGCAAAAGGAGGAAAAGTTCCATATGAATCATTAATTGATGCAGTAGAAGCATCAAAAGAAGATTACACAGAAGAAGACATTTACGATGCAACACTCTCAATGGGAAAAGATTTTGAACCATTAGATTTAGAAGGATTTCTTGATTTAATGAAATTTATGAAAGATCCTAATTTCGTTCTTGATGCTTTCAATACTCTTGATAGAGATAAGAGAGGTGCTATTGGAGATGAAGAATTAAGATATGTTTTGGAAGAAATGGGATCAAATTTGAAACCTGAAGAAATTGATGAAGTCATTAACAACAATGAATACAAGAAAGATGATAAAATCAATTATACTACTTATGTTGATTATTGGGTTGAACAATAAACAAAAAAAAAAAGATTTTTATTGTCTTTTTTTTTACAATGGTTTTTAGAAGTTAAAAATTTTATTTTTTTTTTTTAACTAAAAATATTTTTATTTTTTATTTTATTTTTTTTTTTTTTTTTTTTTTGGTTTTTTATTTTTGTTTTTTTTATGCGAAGGTTTTAATTTTTTGGTTTTATTTTTTGCTTTTTTTTTACTTTTTTTTTTTGAGTTTTTTTATATTTTTTTTCTTTTATTTTTGTTTAAGATGTTTATTTAATCTATAACTTATCATTATTATATTTATTAATTTATTTGTTTTTATTTTTTTTATTCTTTCAAATATATATAATTTTTTATAAATTCTTTTAAATAAGATTTGTTAACTTAAAAAAAAAGTATTATATAACAAAATTAACTATAAATAAAACCATAAGATTTTTCATATAAGATATTCTTAGCATCTTCAGTTAATTTTGCTTGAATATCTTCAACATGCATTCCATAAAGTTCAACTGTATTATAATCCATAATTGGACAACCTTTTAAATATGTTATTTTTAAATATCTACAAGGTAACGAACCTATATTAATTACTCTTAATTTACCTCCGATTACTTCAAGTTCATCTTGTAATGTTATAAAACATTCTTTATTTAATTTTTCAGAAATTTCAATTCTAATTATTTTTGGATGTGATGGTTTAATATGAATTTTTGATATTAAAAGTAATTCTCCTACATCAAGTATTACACTTTGTTGTATTATTTTATCTTCTCTAAATGAAAAATCTCTTCTTATCACATTTGGATTTACTATTGGATAATATAAATCATTTTTTGTTCTTATTATTTTATAAGGTAATTTAACTAAAGAATAATATTCTTGTCCTCGGTCCATTTAATCAAAAAAATTATATATTCATTTTTTTTTTCATTCAAATAAAAAAAATATAAAAAAAATATAATTAAAATGTATTAACTTTCATTATATAAAAAAAGTAGAAAAAAAAATGACAACAGAAAACTTAAGTTTAATAGAAAAAATTCAAAATTTATTTAAAGGAAAAGAAAAATCTCCAGATGAAGATAGAAACATATCAGAAATAATAACATCAAAAAACTATCCATTAGAAGTTCACAAAATAGAAACAATAGACGGATACATATTAACAATATATAGAATCCCCTCATCAAAAAATGGTATAACAACAGATTCAAAGAAGCCTCCAATATTATTCCAACATGGAATATTAGATTCATCTGATGGTTTCATATGTAACAAAGAAGAAAATTGTCTTCCTTTTATTTTAGCAAATAAAGGATATGACATTTGGTTATCAAATTCTCGTGGAAATAAACATAGTAAAGAACATAAAAAATATTCAGTAAATGATTTTGAATTTTGGCAATTTTCCCTTCATGATATGGGATTATATGATTTACCTTCAATAATAGAATATATTAATGATAAGAATAAATCAGGTGAGAGAATAATTTATATTGGTCATTCACAAGGTACTGCTATGTTATTTGCTGCTTTAACTAGTCAATGTGAATATTTTAAACAATATATTAAATTATTTATTGCTTTAGCTCCTATTGCGAGAATTACTCATATGAGTAGTGGTATTCTTACTAGTTTAGAAAATTTTAATGCTCATGAATTGTTTAAAATTATTAAAATGTATGAAATTTTACCAGAAGATAAAAATATGTTTACTTTATCTTCTTTTTTTAATAATAAATTTTCTGGTTTAACTAATTTTTCTTTAAGTTTAGTTTCAGATGAAAAATCTAATGAAAATAATGATCCTATTCAATTAGGAGTTTTTTTAAAACATTTTCCTAGTGGAACTAGTTTAAAAGCTTTAATACATTTTATTAGTATTTTTAAAAATAAAGAATTTGTACATTATGATTATGGGAATGAAGCAAATATGGTTATTTATAAACAAAAAGAACCTTTGCCTTATAATTTAAAAAATATTATTGATTTTCCTATTATGTTATTAGGAGGAGTTGATGATATGCTTTCTACACCTAATGATGTTAATTGGTTAAATCAACAAATTCAAAATAATGTTATTTATTTTAATATTTTTCCTAATATGGGACATGCTAGTTTTCTTATTGGAAAAAATGTTGAATGGTTTCAAGTACCTTTGAAAATTATTGAAGAAAAATTTAAGTTTTCTGATAATTTTAAAAATTTTAATAAAGGAATTAAAAAACCTGTTCCTCAGGGAATTGTTGATTAAAAAAATTTATTTTGTTTTTTGTTTTTTTTAAGTTAAATTTTATGTTTAAATTAATAAAAAATAATATAATTTTTTTGTATACTTTTATACTCTTTTTAAAAAATAATTTGATAATATTATTATTTTTATACATTTGGTTTTTCAATATAAAGTTTATTATTTTGAATTGGATTTTATTGAGTAAAATATTTATAATTAAAAACAATATTAATTCCTATTTGATTTTTTTCTTTTTTAAAGTCGGAGGTTCTGAAAATTGATTATTACATCCATCAAAATTATTAATATTTACTTCATTAATTTGTTTATTTTCATTAATAAATTTTTCACAAATTGTTTCAATTTGAGGAAAAAATATTTCATTTTTTTCCATTTTTTCTATTTTTTGACATATAGAAATTATTTTATCATTTAAAATAGTTAAATCATATAAAGAATTTGTTTTATTCATTTTTACTAAATAAAGAAATTTTTTAATTAATTCATTAAATAAATTCAAACACAAAATTATTGGTTTATATTTTAAATTACCTTTATATTTATTTCTTAATTTTTCAATTATTTTATTAACTCTATGTACTTTGATTTTAACTTCTAAAGGTAATAATTCTTTTTTACTTTTTAAATTAAAAACGATATTCTTTTTATTACTTAAAATATTTTTTTTTAATTCTTTTTTAATTTTTCTTGAGTTAATTTTAATATTTAATTCATTGAATTTTTCAATTTTATAAAAGTATTTATCATCATCATTTTTATAAAAATAACCAGAAGATCTTAAAGTAGAATAAATCACTTTATTAAAATCATTATTATATTTACTACCATTTGCTTTTCTAAAACAATCTTTATTATTTTTTAAATTTTCAATAATAAATTCAGGTGAAATTGGACAATTTTCATTTTTCATTATATTTATTATTGTTTCTGGTAATGAAGTTGTTATTTCAAAATAAGGTGAATTTTCTATAAAAAAATTATATTAGTTAATAATATTTTTTCTTACCAAAAAGATAAGATTTTTCTGTTAAATTAATTTCTGTTGATTGAATTGTTGAAAAATCAAATTTTGAAATAGTATTTTCTATTTTATTATTTTGATAAGGATAATCACTTTCATTTTTTACTTTATTTAAATTTTGATAATTGTCATTATTATTTCTATTTGAAATAGAATTTTCTATATTAATTGTATTATAATTATCTGGAATTCCAGGAGTATATATTCTTTCATTATTATCATTAAAATAATTAAAGATAGAATCATCATTTAATAATGGAATTGGTAAAAACAATGAATCTTCATTTTCAAAATTTGAGTTTTGAAATAAAGATTTATCCATAATTCAAAATAATAATAATTAAAATAATTTAATTCGTTTATTAATGTTTTAATTTTGGATTAAAAATAAAAGGCTTTATATTTATATTTATTTTATTGAACTTATATTGCTTTTTTTTATATAAAAATGATTTTACTTCAAATTATGATTTTTAGTTATTTTGATATATTAAATTTTAATCATTACTTTTAATATAATTAAAAAATAATATTAAAAATTAAAAAAAAAATAAAAAAAAATAAATAAATAAAATTTCAATTAAATCAAAAAAAAAAACAAAAAGTTGAAAAAATAAACTAAAAAAAAAAAAATCAATTTTTTCCATTCAAAAAAAAAAAATACTCCTAAAAATATAAAAGATTTTTATTTTTAATTTTTCCTAATTTTATCATCTTTAATCTCATCTTTATAAGGTCCAGTATTAAACCCAAAATTATCATCTAAAATATTACTTTTCATTTGACTTTCTTTTTCAGGATTAATATACAACATAAAATGATAATCAAATTCAACTTCATATAAAAACTTCATAAAAACATCACTAGCCCCAAGTCCAAAAAATCCAGTTTCTCCAGGAATAACATTAATTTCAACAATTTTATCTTTTTTATCATCTCTAAACTGTCCATCAATATTTTGTCTTAATTGCAATTGATTTTGAGTTTTTAAATCTTCAGAGCAAACTTGTAAATATAAATTTTCAACTTTACCAAATCTCGCAGTGACTTTAATTTGATAATCTCTAGTTCTATTTTTATAATGGAAAAAAACTCCAGTATTATGTTCAGTTATACATTCAAAAATATCAACAGGTTTATTATTATATCTTAATCTAAATTTCTTAGGAGTAAATTTTTTTTCATATAAATAAACATTTGGTAAATAATCAAAACAAACATCAGAAATCATATCAATATTAGCAATATCATTATTTTTTTGAAAGAAAACAATTCCATTTGCATGTGGTGCAATATTAAATTGTACTATTGCTGGATTTTTTTCTGTTATTGGTCTATCTGCAATTACATCTATTATTTCTGCTGTTGAATCTAATATATCTTCACTTAAATTATCTATTGATATTTTCATTGATGGATCTTCATATTCTATTTCATCTTCTACTAATTCTTGTCTTAATGGAATGTATTTTCCTTTTTTTAATACTGGAATTATGTTAAAGTTTTTAAATTCGTTTATTTTTATTCTTTCTCTTAAGTAACCATCACTGTTATTACAATAAAAAATATAACCGTAACCACGTCTTGTATTATCAAAGTTAATTACTCTATATGATGAATCTTCATTATCTGTTGTAAATTTATATTTTATTGGATTTTTTAGTGCAATTTGTGATATTGAATTATAGATAAAATCATATATTTCATTTCTTTCATTATCATTTGCTTCATGTATTTTAATTGAAAAATAACCTGAATATATTCCTACTCTATATGTTAATTTATCAAATTTTTCACTTTCAAATCCACTTACCATATCAAAGTTTTTATTTTGTTTTGGAAATGTTAATGCTATATAATATGAACCAGCTTCAATTAAATCACAATCAACATATAATCTATTTTGATTACCACTATCACTTCCATAATATTGAAAACCATCACCATCATGTCTAAAAACAAACATAGAACAAAATGGATTATCGAAATTTTCTAATCCTTTCATATTTCTATAAATTCTCTTATTTTTCATATTAACTATAAAATAACCATGAGTATCTTTCTCAACGAAAATTTTAGCAATATTAAAAACTAAATCATTTTTAACTTCAAATTTTCTAGAAACATATTGATATTCATTATTTAAATGACAAATATGTGTAGAAGTATAAAATCTAATATAATCATCAAAAGCCATCCAAAAAATTCCTTTTTCTTTTTTATCCATACCACATTTTTTAATAAATTCTTCATTCCATTTATGTGAACCATCACTCCAATCACCTAACCATTTATTAGTACCATAAATATTTTTAATTTTAAGTAATTTAATTTCATTTCCATTTGGATGTTTTAATAATCTAGTATCAATAACATTATAAGAATGATTAGGTACTAAACCCATTTTACCTAATAAATCTAAATTACCATCACCCATTTCAGTAATATCACAAACAACAATTGATTCTTTTTCTAAACTTTCTTTAATAATTTTAAATAATCTCTTTGATTCAATTTTATCATGAAAGAAAGTATCAATTGGAGCAGGAGTTAAAAATTCAAAAGCATCACCAGAATTACCTTTAATAATATCTTCATATGATAAATTACATTTAGCCCAAGCTTTCTCTAATAAAATAGGCCAAATACTTCCAGTTGAAGGATTAATATTTGCAAAAGCTAACATTTGTTCATATCCAGGAACATCAATAATAGGAAAATAATCATCAATTACAATAGAAGTTTCTATACCATGTATATAAACATTACATAAATAAGTTCCAGTTGGTGAAATATTTTTAACTGGAAGTAATTTTTTTATATTTTCTGGATTTTTTGCTAAAAGAGTTAAAACAGATAAAAAGTAACAATCACCTAATTCACCAATTACTACATCTTCACTTAAATTTTTATCTTCTATGTATATGTTTAATTCAGATATGTTATATAAATCTGATAATCTTTTCCATGAGTATCTTCCATCTTTTACTAATAAGTTAAATTGAGAATAAAATTTTTTTTCACGACCACATAAAAAAAAAGAGGGAATTTCAGGAGTTTGATATTTTTTTATATGAGGTTTTGTACTGTATAAACTTATTTCTGTTGGAGGAAAAAGTGGATCTGTGAATTTTTTTGAACCTTTACTTAAAGATAAGAAATTTTGAGATGTTAAAGTTTTTACTATTGGAATTTCTGTGTATTGTGTTTTGCGATTACGTAAAGATTTCATTTTTTTTTTTATTGATTTGAATATTAATATTTTATAATTTTTAAAATTTAAATGGGGAATTTAAATTATTTTTTTATTTTATTTTTTTAATTTATTTATTTATTTATTTATTTTGTAACATTAAAAAAAAATGATTTATATTAATCAAAACGAGCATAATTTATATAAAACATTAGGTGATGTTTTAGATGAATCAAATAAAAAATATGAAAGATATGCAAAAACTGAATATGTAGAGACATCTAATGATAATGATTTTGATCATTTACGTACAATAACAAATGATAAATTTGAAATATATAGAAAAAAATTTCATGATGATTTAACAAAATCTAGAAATAAAAAAACTAAATTTTCAAATTTAGCAAGAGATATAATGTTAACAAATTCAAGTTTATATAATCCTAATTTTAGTTATACAAGAAGAGCTCCTTCATATGATCCTTATTTAATGAAAGTTTGTAAGAAAGCAATTATAAATGTAAAAAATGAACTACCAAATTATAAAGAAATTATAAAAAAAATTAATTTAGAATTTGATATACCAGAATCTACTATAAGTAATTTAGATAATAATAATAATGATAATATGAATATTTATATTAATAATATTGTTCCTAATGAAAATAATCAAAGTACAATTCAAAATAATGATAGTAGTATTCAAAATAATCAACAATCAACAGTTTTTACAAAAGGTAATTCAAGTATTGCTGAAACAGGATATAATTCAATACTCGATAAAAATAAATCTCAAATGTAATTTATTATTTAATAATATATAATAATTTTAGTAAAAGTAATGAAGGAGAAAAAATAATAGAAGAAAAAAAAGAAAATAAAGAAAAAGAAACTAAAAAAGAAGAAAATGACCAACACACAACAGAAGAAGATTCAAATAAAACAAAAGAAAAACTAGAAATAGAAAATCGTAACAAAATAATAAGAAAATTAACAGAAAACCGTAAAAGTAAATATAAAAATATATAAAAAAACCACTTTAAAAAAAAATAAAAAAAAAATAAAAAAAATAGAAAGAATAAAACGCAAAAAAACATTATTTGCAGCAATAAAATACTTAGCATCAAATGGTGTATCAGTAAGAACATACTTAACAAAATCTCCTTTTCCACAAAAACCATTTGAATTAAGTGGCTCAGAAAAATTTATAGAATCAGTTAAATTTAATCAATATGACATTGTAAAAGAAGCTTTAATTAAAAATCCAAATTATTTAACTCAATATGATTATATGAAACAAACTGGATTTCATTGGGCAGCAAAATTAGGTTATTATAAATTATTAAATTTACTTTTGGATTATGGTGATTGTTGTAATAGTTTTGATGAAAAAATGAGAACTCCTATTTATTTAGCTGCTTTAAATAATCAAAAAGATTGTGTTTATCTTTTAATTTTAAGAGGTGGAAATCCTTTAATGTGTGATATTAATGGAAGAAAACCTTCTGATGTTACTGAAGATGAAGAAATTAGAAATATACTTTTAAGTTATATTGAAAAACCTTTTGGAGAAGTTAATGGAATTATTAGTAAGGATGATATGAATAAAGTTTAAAATGTTTAATTTTTTTTTTTTTTCATTTTATTTATTTATTTTTTTTTTAGTTTTAGTGATATTTTTTTTTTGTTTTTTAAATTTTATTTTTTTAAATATATAGTTTAATTATTTATTATTTATTAAATTATATTTTATTCTTAGAATTATAATAAATTAAAACCTAATTTAAATTTAAAAAACTTAAAACAATAAATAATGAAATATTAAAATTTATATATGTTACATAATAATAATTAACAACTCAATTTTGAATTAAAAATCTTTAAGCCAAGATTCACCTTTTTGAATTTGAGCATCAGTTAAAATAATATTTTCTTTCCCTTTCTTATATTTATGAATTAAATTCTTTAACTCACTTAAATAATCATTAGAATTTCTATTAGAAGAACTTCCTTTATCATCATTATCATTCCCTAAATTAATTTTCATAGGGGCTTGTATATTCATATCATTCAAACCTTTAAAATCAAAATCTTTAAACCATTCCATTTCTTTAACATCACTTCCAAAAATTCTTTTTTTTTCATCTTTTTCAAGCATATTATTAATTAAATAAATAAAATCTTTATCTTTAATAAAATTAGGAAAAGTAATTTTATCATTTAAAATACTTTTATAAATTTCAATAGGATCTTTAATATCATTTCCAAAGGGTTTTTTTCCACAAATAAATTCAAAAATACAAATTCCAATACTCCAATAATCAACTTTATTATCATAAGAATCACCTCTAATAACTTCAGGTGCCATATAATGAGGAGTACCAATTTGAGTATGTGTTCTCCCTTTTAAAGAACTTGTTTCTTTTACTGTTCCAAAATCAATTAATTTTATGTATCCTGATTCACTTATCATTATATTTTCTGGTTTTATATCTCTGTGTATTAATTTATTTGAATGCATATATTCTATTGATAATATTATACTTGCTGAAAAAAATTGAGCTTGTGATTTGTTTAATGTTATTATTTCTTTTAATATGTCATTTAAATTTTTACCTTTTATATATTCGTTTAGAAAAAAAATGTTATCTGAATTTTTTAATGTTTTTACTTGTTTTAATATAAAATTGTGATCTAACATTCTTAAAGCATTTTTTTCATTTGTTATACATTCATACATATCTAATTGCATTATTTTTTGTAATGGGATTGATTTTATTGCATATAAATATTTAGTTTTTTTTGAACGAACTAATGAAACAAAACCAAAACTACCTTTTCCTAATAATCTTATATTTTCTAAATCTTCTAATTCAACTGTTTCATCTTCTAAATAAACTTTATTTTTTAAAAATGTTATAATATTTGGATTTTCATTTAAAACATATTTATCAAAAGCATTATAATCAATTGAATATAATTCAACTAAACTATTTGCAATTGCTGATGCTGTTCTTATTTTATTTCCCATTATAATTGATTTAAAACCAAATGGACTATTCATTGATAAAGTTCTTATATATTTATTATTTATATAAATATCAACATAACCATTTTTAATCATATAAATTTTACTTAAATCAGTTGAACCTTGATTTATTATTGGTACTTTTTTATGATATTTTTCAATATTTAAATATTTTTCTAATTCTTTTACTTTTATTTTAGATGTGTTAAAACAATTTAATTTTTTTAATAAATCAATTATTACTGTATGTGTTATTTTCTTTTTTGTATTTGAATTTACTATATCACTTAATGATTTTCCACCTAAAACATTCATATATTTTTGTCTAGGACATCTTAAAATAATTGTTTCGGGGAAAGCATATAAATCATCCATTACTAAAACTGCATTTGAACTAAAAACTAATTCTTTTTCATATAAAATTTCATTTCTAACTGCTTCATAATTACTTTTAGTTTCACATAATATATTTCCTTCTATAATTACTATATTTTCTTCTGTTAAACATTCACCTTTTTTAAATATTTTTTCATTTGGTCCATAACTTTCCAATTTAAAGAAAGGGAATATTTTATATAAAGTATTAACATCTAATTCATTTAAAAATTGTGATTTTTTCCAGCAAAAACAAAAAATAAAAAATAACACATCATTAATATAATAATTTTCTTTTAAAAAAGATATTATTGAATTATATGATATTGAATATAATTCAACATCATCTGTTTTAGATGCTAAATAAATATTTCTTAAATAACCATCATTTAATATTAATTCTCTATATCCAATAATATCTCCTTTTCTTAAAACTTTTGCAATTTCTTGTTTATATATAATATCTACTTCACCATCTGAAACTATAAAAATATTATTATTAATCATTTCATCAAATGAATTTGATATTAAAACTCCAGATTTATTAAAATTATATATTGTTATTGAATTAATTAAAAATTTATTTGCTTCAGGATATGAACTTAAAAAAGGATAATTTTCATTAATAAATTTATTAATTTTATTCATATTTTTTTTTCTAACATTAAATAAAATATCTAATAAATCATCTTTTTTTAAAGCATAAAAAATACATTCTTCTTCAGTGATGACATCACATAATCTTGAAATATTATTAATTAATTCATAATCACCAAAACAAGAAGGACTATAAATATTTAAATCTTGATATTCTTTAATTTTTTCTTCAATATTATTTTTTGCATTATAATACATTTTTCCTTTTGTAATTATATAAAAATATCCTGATTCTTTATTTTTTTCATATATTTTTATTCCTTTTTGTGATTTACATTTTATTAATTTATTCATTAATTTTGTTATACTATCATTATCAACATATTTAAATAAATAATGATTTGATAAAATTTTTTTTATTATTTGAGATTCATTTTTATCATTTTTTAAATTTGCTTTTTTTTGAATTGATAATTTTGTAATATTATTTGATTCATATGATAATTCATTTGAATTTGTTTTTATATCTCTTAGTGAAATAAGTGAAGATACTTTTTTTATAGGGAAAGAATTTTTTCCTGAATAAGTGAGGTTCATTTCTTTTTTATTTGCATTTGATGTAAAAACTCTCTGAATTGATGATCTTTTTTTTGTATTTTTTAATGATATACTTCCCATTTTAATATTTTATTTTTTATATTTTTTTCAATTATATATATTATTTTATATTTATAAATTCATGAATTATTTAAATATTAACAATTTGAATAAAGATATGAATTAATATAAAAACACTTTTATTGATAAAATATTTAATATTTGATTTGTTATTTTTATTTTATCATCAAAATTTAATTTTTTAAATATGATTCTAAAGTATTTTGAAAATAATCTTCAAAAACAATATATGCTTCTAAAGAATTTAATCCTACTCCTTTTATAGTTAAACAAAAATCATTTCCTTGATATAGTTTATATAATAAAAAATTCATTAAGTATTTTTTCATCTTTTGTAATATCAACAACTTTAATAATTATTTTTTTATTATTATATTCACCATAATAAAAATTTCCATAAGCAGTAGTACATATTTTTTCCTTATTATATAAAATAATATCTTCCATTTTTAATACTAATATTCCATTATCTTCCAAATTTTTATCTTCTATTTTTCTTCCAGTCATAAAATTTACTAAATAACCTAAACCATACATTATTTAAATACTTTAATATTTTATAAAAAAAATAAAATAAAATAAAATAAATAATAAATTAATTTTATTAGTTTTTAAATGAATAAATAATAAATAAAAATAATAAACTCATAAATCCAAATATGAAAAAATTTAAAATTTAAATTTTTGATAAAATTAAAAAAGGCGCGACGAAAAATTTTAAAAAATATTTTCCGCTTATTTAATGTCGAAAAAATAAAATTAAATAAAACAAAAAACCAAAAAAAAAAAAAAAAAGCAAAAAGATCAT
>JAEEGK010024449.1_pt1 | contig 12515 bp, 9 predicted proteins | sample 8958771 | NCBI WGS metagenome assembly JAEEGK01 (sample SAMN16246547, study PRJNA631951) | gut metagenome | biome: gut microbiome; feature: rumen; material: SC-attached | host: Bos | place: Iran: Karaj | collected 2018-10 | reverse complement strand
TTAAAATAAAAAAAAAAAAATAAAAAAAAAAATTAAAAAAAAAAAAAATGAATAAAAAATAAAAAAATATAAAAAAAAAATTTATCAAACTAAAAAAAAATGAATGAAGAAAATCAAAACTCCTCATTTTTCCAAAAAATATTTTATTGTTGTATGTCTCGAAATCAAGGTACAGACATTTCAGATTTAAATCTTCAAAGAAAAGCAAAAGACATAATTCATAACATAGCAGAAAAAATATCAGATTCAACATTATTATTTGATAGAAAATATATACGTGATGATGAAATAAATAAAATAACATTTACAAAAGAAGGTATATTTAATTTTATAAATAAAATCCGTTCATTAAATTATACAATTACAAATGATAATGATGGAATAAAAATATCAACTTTTTCAAAAAGTGACTTAACAGATTCAGTTCCAATAATAAGATGTGAAGTTCAAATTCCAAAAAGTCGTTTTACAGTACCTCCACCAATATTAGATATTGCAAGAGTTAATTTTTCTCCTGAAGAAAGATTAAAATGGGATAAAAATATTAAAAGTTATAATATAATTAATAAAATAAGTTCTGATACTTCAATTTCAAAATTAGTTACTAATAAAATTGCTTTTGTTATTAATGAAAGAGAAACTTATGATAAAAGATGTGAATTTATGGATGATGGGGTTTATTATAGTTTTTCTACTAGTATTCCTGATGATTTTTTTCCTCTTCAAAGTGAACCTGTTAGAGTTAAAAATTATTTTGGAATTTTTGTTATTTGGGATGATATTAATAATTTTTATTTTGATTCTATTAATCAAATTGATGTTAAAAGTAGTATGCCTGTTGCTATGATGACTGCTCCTTTGCCTTTGAAAACTAAAGATTTTTATGATAAGTTAGTTTCATATTTTAATTCAATGAGTGAGGAGTAATTTTTTTTTTTTTTTTTTTTGGTTTTTTTATTTAAATATTATTTGATTTAATATTTCTTTTTTTTTTGTTATATATTTAGAAATGATTTTTTATTAATAATTTAATTTATAATTTTTGTTTTTTTTGTAATTTTTTATTAAATTTAAAAATGGTTATATTATAATTTGATAATGAATGGATTTTTAAAGAATTTTTTTTGGGCGAATAAAAAAAAGATTATTATTGGTGGAAGTTTATTAAGTTATTTAATTTATGTTTCAGTTAAAAATTTTGATAAAACTAAAACAGTTATATATAATATATATAATATTGCAAAGATTATTTATAATGGAAAATTTTTTGAAGAAGAAAATGAAAAATTTAAATTAAGTGAAAAAAATGAAAATCAATTTAAAATATTTTGCTTAAAATTAATTGAAGATAAATTAAAAATTACTGAAATAAAAAATAATATTAAAATCAAAAAGAATAAAGAATTAATTTCAATTTGGGAAATTTTTAAAAATAAAACTTTGATATCATTTTACAGTTATATTACAATTGTAAAATTTTTATCTTTAATTTCATTAACTAACATTTCAATAATGAATAAATTATTAGAAAAACAAATGATAACATATATAAACTCTTTAGATATGTTAAATGAAATTTGGGAATTAATTGAAAAATCTTGTAAAGATTTATTAGAAAAAATAGATAAAATTTTAAATGAAAAAGTTGAAAAAATCATATTGAAAAAGAAATTAAAATTTGAAAATTTAAATACATTAATTCTTGAATTATTAGAAAATATATTAAGTAATATTCAAATAAATGAAGATTATTTAAATAAAATACAAAACAAAATAAGTAGTTTAGATTCAAATGATTATGATATAAATAATACTTTAACAGAAAAAATTGATGAAAAATTAAAATTTTATACAATATATTATGACATAATATATTCAAATTATTTTCAATTAACAATTCAAGAATTAATTAGACAAGAAGTAAATAATAATATTTTACTTTTAAAAGAAAAAATTCAAAATGAAGAAAAAAGTATTGCACAAGTTATTTTATTAATAGATGACATTAAAATTTCAACTATTGAAAAATTAAATAAAACACAAGATTCAAATTCAGAAATTTTTATTGATGAAATATCAGAAGAATATATAAAATCAATATCAAATATTTTTTAAATACAAATTATTTAAAATTTATTTTAAAAATATTTTATAATAAAAATAAACTTTTTCTATATTTTATTTAAAAAATATGAATTAACATTTTATTCTTTTTTCTCTTCATTATTTTCATCTTCTTTTTTATTTTCATCTTCTTTTTTATTATCTTCTTCTTTTTTATCTTCATTTTTATTTTCATCTTCATTTTCTTTTTCTTCTTTAAATTCACCTTGTCCTCCTTCTTCATCATCTAAAAAGTCAGCATCTTTTAATTGACTTTCACTAATATTTAAATCACCAACTTCATTTTCATCTTTATCAACTTTATCATATTTAAATAAATCTTTATTACTTTCTTCACCAATCATTTCATTTTCATTTTCTTGTTTAATTTTCTCTATCATATTTTCAATTTCTGTTCTTAAATTATCTTCATAAACTCTTAATTTACCTTGTTCTAAAATTTCCAATGCTTCTTTTTTCTTTCCTTCAATTTTAGTATAATAAATTTCAGCAATTTTAATATAAAATTCAGGATAAGTTCTTTCATTAATTAAAATTTTTTTATAAATATTAGCACAAATTTCATATTCTTTCATTTCTTCAAACATTTTAGCAATTTCAATTAAAATATCTTTATCATTAAAATTAACTTTATTTAATTCATTTAAACATTGTAACGCTTGATTTTTTCTATTAGTACTTAAACAAAATATAGTTAAATAAGCCCAAATTAAAGGATTTTCAACATCTAATAAATTTGCTTGTGTTAAAGCTTTTTCGGCTTCATCAAATTCACCTAATTTAGTTAAAGTAAAACCTAAAAATCTCCAAGCAAAAGAATGTTCAATTGAATTTTTTAAAATTTGATTATAAACAACTTTTGCTTCATACCATTTTTCATTTTTAATATAAACATTTCCTAATTTAACCATCATTTCCAAATCAAATTCTTTTTCTTGTGGTTTAAATCTAATTGCTTTTATATATGATTTTTCAGCTTCTTCATAATTTTGTTTATAATAATATGCATGTCCTTGAAGTAAATATGGTTCATATGAAAATAAATTTTGTTCAATTATTTCATTTGTTAATTCAATTACTTTAACATAATTTTTTCTCATAAGCAAAATTTGAGCTTGTAATGTTTTAAATGATAAATCTTGTTTTGTTTCTTCTGAGAAATAATCTAATAATTTTTCACTTATTTCAAAAAAATTATATGAATTAAATAAATTAATTAAATCAAACCAAATAGAATCAATTTGTTTATTATCTAAAACATTAGGTTTGTAATCAAAATGAATTCTAGGATTACCTCTTTTCATAGCTTCTTCTTTAGCTTTTAATTCTTCTTCACTTAATTCAACTGGAGCAACTTGTTTTTTATTATCTTTTTTAGGATCTTTTGGAACTTCTTCTTCAGGTGGTTTCTCTTCTGGTGCAGGATGCAATTCTTCAGGAGGTAATGATTTCATTTTAAATAATTTTGCTGCTTCTAAATGCTTTTTATATAATAATTCATAAATTGCTGTTTGTTGTTTACTTATTGATTGAGGATTTTGATTCATTCTTTCTTTGTATAAAAATGCTAAAAATGAATTAAAGTTACATGATGTTCCTTTTATTTCATTTTTAAAAATGTATAAATTCATGAAATTAATTGCATTTAATATTTGGTCTTTTAAATATAATAAACCACAAAATATTATTTGAGTATTTAAATCTAATGAATTTATGTCTATTGATGCTGCAGTTTTTAAAGCATTTTCAACTTCTGGTAAATCTTCTATTTTTTTTGCTAAGTTCATATATGATAACCATGCATCTTTATTAGAATCTAATAGTAATCTTGCTTTAAAATATTTTACTGCTTTATTATAATCATTAAGTAATTCATTTTCTTTTGATAATCTTAATAATCTTTTATCTTCTGGTTCTTTATTTTCTCTTATTGCATAATTCATTATTTCTTTTTTACTTTGATTAAATGTTACTAAAATATGTTCGTGTAATTCATCTTTTTTTAACTTTACAAATTCATCTGTTGCTTTTTTTACTGAATCAGTTAAATAAGCATATAATTCAGAATAAAATTGATCTCTTTTATCTTTAAAAACTCCTTTAACACTTGTTCCTTTTTTATTATATTTTTCTAAAACAATCCTAACAATAAACTTTTTTAATTTCTCTTTTAATAAATCAGCTCTTCCACTAGTATTAAACTTATCTAAAAATTTATTAATATTATTTTCTTTTTCTTCTCTTTTAGCATTAGATAAAAAATTTCCTTTTTCTCTCCTAACTAATTGTCCTTTAGCAGAATCACCCATAGCTTCATCATAAGTTTTAGCAATAGCAGCAATAGCAATTTTAAATTGTCTAATTAGATCATTTTCAATTTCTTCAACAGTAATAGCTTTCTTACTTTTACTTTCTTTTTTAATAAAATCAATAGGTTCTGGTAAAGGCATATCAGGCATTAAAGGATTAACAGGAAAAGTCAAACCAATTTTAATATAAATATAAGTTTTAGCTTTTTCAACTTCATCTAAATTTTGTTCTTCATTTTCTTTAACTAAATTTAATATATTTTCATTATTAGGATTAATATATTTAACACCATCTCTCTTTTCAATAATATCAATTCTATTTTCATAAGTTTCTCTCAATTGTAAATTAACTCTTAAAGTTAATTCAGTTAAACCATAATTTTTATGTAAATCACTACAATCAACCCATCCAATACAATAAATAGGATGAATATCTTCAGGATTAATTCCTTTTGGTTTAGGACGTTTTTTAGGATCATCATCAGGAGGAGGAATAAAATTAACTTGAATAATTAAACCTTCATTTACATTAACATCTTCTTCAAATTCAATTAATTTATCACTTTCTTTTTTAACCATTGAAACATTATTATCTTCTGGAAATGAAATCCAAGGTTCTTTTGTTGGTAATTCTTTTAAATAATAAAATTGTTCTTCAGGTGATAATTTATCTAATTGTTCTTGAAAGGCTTTTTCTTTTTCTTCTTTTTCTTTTTGTTCTTGAGCTAAACGATCTTCTTCTGCTTTTACAGCTGCAGGATCTTTTTTATTAATTTTAGGTGGTGGTTTTTTTTTATTATCTAATTCAGCTTTTTCTTCTTCTGTTAATTCTCTTTCATGTAATTTTCCATTTTCTAAAATTGCATCTGATAAATTTACTATATATTGCCATGTATCAACACTTCCACTTTGTTGTAATTTTACCCATGATTCTGGAAGAGAATATATTCCTAATACTTGATATGATAAATCTGTCTCTGATGTTTGAGGCCCACCACGCTCTAGTATTGTATTCAATGTCCCCCATCGATCATTTGGATCTACTTGAGTACGACTTGTTTTTAAACGCATTGTACGACCACTTCGGAGTTTCATTTTTTTGTTTTTTTTTATTTTTTTTTTATTTTTTTTTTTTTTTTTTGTTTTATTTTTTTAATTTTTTTTTTTATTAATCAATTATTTTAATTAATTAATTTATTTTTGTTTATTTTAATATTGTTTAATTAAAAAGAGTATATTATATCTTTAAAATTATTAATATTTATTAAGGGTTACGTAATTTAAAAAAACGCTATAAGATAATTTCATTTTTATTAAAAGAAACTAAAAATGGAATCAATGGAATCAGTTAATGAAAAAGTAAATGAATTCATAAAAAATAAATTTTCATACAATTCAGATACTGAATTTGAATGTACTTATAAAAAAATGGAAAGTTTAAGCAATGACATATATCAAGTAATTATAAAAGATAAAAAAACAAAGGAAATAATATTAGAAATTGCATATAGAAATTTTGGTGTAATAGGCGAATTAGTAAACAGACAATTAGAAGAAGGAGTAATTTCAGCTTTAGCAGATTTTGGAATTGGGCCAAAAATTTATAAAACAGATCATAGAAGTTATCGTATTGAAGAATTTATTACAAATTCATATCCTATTCCATTTGAAAATTTAAAAAATATAAATACTATTCAAAAAATGAATAAAGTTCTTGTTTCTTATTCTGAAATTAGTCCAATTTATAAATATGAACTTGTTAATGGTGAAATTAATATAAAAAAATTTGATGAAAAAATAAACTTTCCAGTTGAAACAGATCAAAATATTTTAGATTTATGTATGAAAAATATGTATAATAAAGGAATGAATTCTTTAAAAAAATTTAAAGATAATTTAGAAAAAGTTGATTTTCCAAATAAAAATGATATACAAAAAGAATTAAATTACATATTAAATTTTTCTGAAAATTTATTAGATACTTTTTATTCTGTATTTCCTAATAATGGTTATTTGACTTTAAATCATAATGATACATTGAGATTAAATTTACTTCAAAAAAATGATAAAATATTAATAATTGATCATGAATATGGTTCACTTAATCTTCCTGGATTTGATATTGTAAATTATTTAGTTGAAAGTAATTATGATTCTTCCCCAGAATATATTTTTGTAAGAGATGATATTGATTTTAAAAAATATTATAATATTTATATCTCATTTATAAATGAATTTGAAAAAAGTGAAAAACATGCTAATTTTATTAAAAGTATTGAAGGTCAAAATCAATTAAAAATATATAAATCATTTGATTATTTTTCAAATTTAATTATTTTAGATATTATATTATGGTTTGTGTTTGGTCTTATATATTTTGATTTTGATAAATTTGTTAAAAATGAAGGGTTTAATTATTTTAAATATTCTTATGATAGAATTGTTTTTTATGAACTTCTAATGAAATATTTAGATAATAAAAATGATAATAAAAGTATTTCAATGGGTAGTACAAGTAGTGAAGATGAACATTAATAAAATGTTAATCAATATTAAATAAAGTATTCAATATTTTCAATAGTTTTTTATTTGTATAAATTTTTAAATTCAAATATTTATTTTTTTTTAAATAAAAAACACTTTTTTAACTTATTTGTTTTTTATATTAAAGGAAAAAATTAGTTCATAAAAAAAAATAACTAAAAAAACAACAAATTTAATATTTTTATTATACCTTTTTACACAATTACTCTTTGTTTTGATTATTTTTATTATTAAAATTAGGACGACTATAATAATTAAACGGATTTACATAATTAAAATTTTGACTTTGATTCATATAAAACTCAAATAAATTATTAGGTTTATCATTAATAATATAATTATTAAATTGATTAAGAAAATTTCCATCACATTTATAAAAATTATTTAAAATATCATTTTCACATTCTTCCTTATTTCCATAATTTCCATTATTCAAATTTCCCTCTTCAAAATTATTATTAAACTTTGATAAATCTTCTCCAAAATTATTATGATTAAAACCTAATTCTTGTAATTTCTTAAAAGCAGCTTGACTAAAAAAAAATTAAATAAAAAATAGAATAAAAAAAGTAAAAAAAAAAAAGTATAAAAAAAAAAACCTTACTTAACTTTAATAGGTTTTCCAGCAATTTCAAATCCATTCATTTCTAAAATAGCTCTTTGACTTTCATTATGATCAGTAAATCTAACAAAACCATAACCTTTACTTTTCTTAGTAATAGGATCAATTACAATTTTAGCACCAATAACACTTTTATATAATTTTAAAAAAATTCCTTTTAAATAATTTTCAGTAACATTACTATCAAGTTCTCCAATATAAATAGTAAATTCATTTTTAGGAAGTGAACCCATACAAGCAGCTTTACTTGCAGAGTCACTTGCCCAATTTAATTTAAATGTTTTATTATTATGTAATATTCCTTTATTGTTAAATTCATTTAATACTTGATTTGCTTGTTCTTTTGAATAAAATTCTATAAAACCATATCCTAATGATATTCCTTTTGAACGATCTCTTATTATTTTTATACTTTTTATTGGAATGTTGTATGTTAGTAAACGAGATTCTATAAATTGCTCATCCATCCAGTTCTCTATTTCTCCTATCCATAATGTTCTTGCTTGAATTGAATTTGAATCCATTTTGAGTTTTTTTTGTTTTATTTTTAATTTGAGTTAGTTTATTTTTTTTTTTTTTATTTTTTAAATTTTTTTTTTTTTTTTTGATTATTTTTTTTATATATAAAGAACTTTTAATTATTTTAATTTAAATAATAATATAATTCAATTTATATTAAAAAATAAAATAGAAAAATACAAAAAATAAATATGAATATACCATTAGAATCATTTCCAATTCAATTTCAACAGAATTTTGAAAGAGGATATTCATTAGATATAAAAAAAACAAGATTAATAGAAAATAATATGTCAGAAACATTAAATAATTATTCACAAATAGAATCAAAAATTCCATTTTTACCATCATCACAACTTTTACTTTTAGAAATAAAAAATCAAAAAACACATTCATTTAATCCAAATAATCGTTATTGTACAGCAGTTGAAGATTTATTTTTACCATCACTTCCTCAAAATAATAATCAAAAGACTTTAGTTTTAGATTTAGATGAAACTTTAATACATTCAAGTTTTGAAAAATTTAAAAATGAATATGATTATAAAATAAAGGTAAAATATTTTTTATATAATAAGGTAGATATAGATTATAAATTGAGAGAAGTTTATGTTATGGAAAGACCTTATCTTCATGAATTTTTACAAAGAGTTTCAAAATGTTATGAAATTATTATATTTACTGCTTCACAAAGTACTTATGCTAATATGGTTATTGATTTAATTGATATTGATAAAGTTTGTAAATTTAGATTTTTTCGTGATAGTTGTAGTTTTATTAATAATGGTTATGTTAAAGAATTAAAAAAATTAAATAGAAATATGAAAAGTTTAATTATTTTAGATAATAATTCTAATTCTTATTGTTTAGATCCTGAAAATGGAATTCCTATTAAAAGCTTTTATGAAGATAAAAATGATAAAGAATTAATTCAAATGAGTTATGTTTTAGAAAAGTTATCTAAAGTTTATGATGTGAGACCTTATATTAGAGAAATTGTAGAAATGAATCAAATTAATTATGATAGAGTTTATGAATTATTTAAACAAAGAGATTCTTTAGATTCTATGTTAAAAATAAGTGAAGAAAAAAAAAAATCAAAAGTAAAAATAGTAAGTGTTGAAAAAGTAACTTTAACAAAAAGTACAAATTTAAATAAAAAAGGAGATTTAAATTTATTAGAATATAATAATAATTCAAATAACAATTCAAATAATAATTCTAATAATTATTCAAATATTAATAATTATAATAATTCAAATTCAAACTCTAATTATAATTGGAATAAAAGTATAAGTCAAAAAAATTCAAATACAGGAAAATCATTTAGAGTTAAAGGAGGAAGTGTTGAATCAAATCAAAATCAAATAACAAAAAATTCACATCAAGTTACTCCATTTAAATATAGTACAATATATAATTCAAAAGAAAAAGAAATAAAATTATTACCAAATACAACAATTCATATTAAAGATATTATTAGAAATGGAGATAAAAATTATAATTTAAATAAAAATATTCAAACTAGACCAATGAGTAAAGATAAAAATATTAATTTAAAACAAAGAGCTTTAGTTATGGAAAAATTAGAAAAAATAAAAAGACCTGCTTCTGTTATTCCTTTAAAAGCAAGTGATGATAAAAAAGTTTTAAAAAAATCTATAACTAAAATTGATATTAGAATTAATAAAAAAGAATTTTGTAAAAATAATGTTTCTACAAATAATAATAATATTAATTATAATAATTATAATAATAATTGTAATAATAATAATTTAACTGGTATGGTAAAAACAAAAACTAGTTTAACTTTTCATAAAAAAATTCCTAAAGAAATAATTACTAATAAAAGTATGGCAAATATTAAAAAAGAAATAAAAAAAATTATATCAAATTCAAATCCAAAAACTGAAAGAAATTCAAAAGAAGAAATTAAACCTCCAATTACATTAAAAAAAGTTTTTAAACCTGTTTCTAAATCTTATCAAAAATCAAAATCAAAATTGGTTTTTACAACAACAGTTAGTAAATTTGGAAAGACTATTGATTTTAAAAATTTTAAAAAAATAAAAAATTAATTTTTCAATATATATATTTTTAATAATAAAATGATTTTATAATTATATTATAAATAGTAATAAATATTTTATATTAATATTAAAAATATATTTTTAATGGATTTTAATATTTTTAAATTTATATTTGTTTTGATTATTTGTTTTTTCAAAAAAATAATATGTCAATCAATTATTAAAATGAGTTTTAACGATTTTTTAAAAAATATTACAATTAATAATAATAATATTACATTTAATAAAATTAATCAAGAAAAACAAATTCCTTTATTATGTAATATTAAATTAGATGATAATATTATTAATAAAAAAATTAATATTGATATTAATAATGAAAAAAAAGATTTATATCCAATTCCTTTTATTTTTAATTTCAACGGAAAAAAATTAAATTTAAATATATATAGTGAAATATTACAAAATTTAATTAATTGCTCAAATACTTTTTCTCTTCCTTATAAATACTTATATGATGAAAATAATATTTTCTTAAAATTACAAAAAGAAAAAGTAATCTCTTCAAAATCATTTGCTATAGAAATAGAAAAAAATACAAAAAATGATTTTATTTATTTTGGTGGAATTCCAAGAATTAAAACTTATAAAAAATATAGTCAAAACTGTCAAGTTGATAAAAAATTATCTTCTTGGGGTTGTAAATTAAAATCAATTAGTTTTAAAAATGAAAATTATATATATATAAATAAAAATGATTTTCTATCATTTAATTTTGGATTAGATGTAAATTATATATCTGATACTTTTTATAATTATTTATTAGAATATCCTTTTAAAAATTTCATATCGAATGAAACATGTTATATTCAAAATTATATTTTATATTGTGATTGTCAATTAATTGATAAAAAAATAATAACTTTTATTATTAATGGAAATACTTTTGAATTAAATTTCAAACAATTTATAAAAGAAATACAAAATCATAAATGTCAAATTTTATTAGAAAAAAATCCTACAAATAGAAATTTATTTACTTTAGGTTCTTCTTTTTTAGAAAATTATATTACATTGTTTAATTATGAAACTGAATATATTACATTTATATCAAATAATCCATTTATAATAGGTTATCAAGTAAATTTAACTTTATTGTTAATGTTAATATGTTGTTTTATTTTGATATTTCAAATAATATATCTTTCAATAATTCTTTCTATGACTATCGGATGTGAAAACTATAAACTTTTCAATTTAAAAGAAAATGGAATTTTTGAAGCATTTAATGAAAATAGAACTATAAAATATTTTATTAAAAAATAAATAATTAATAATTAGTCTTTTTATTTACTTATTATTTCTATTTTTTAAATATGGAAGAGCAATTAATAATAAAATTATATTCTGAAGAATTTAAATGTTCATATCCTAAATTTTATGGTAAATTCATTCACACTATTTCAAATATTTTACAAATGAAAATTAATGATGTTAAAGAATTGATAATTTATTATATTTCAAATGGAGAAAAAATATTTATTAATAATTCTGACTCATTTAATGATTTTATTAATAAACATATAAAAGAAATATATATTGAAATTAATGAACAATCAAATTTATATAAAGAGGAAAAAAAAAATATAGAAGAAAATGAGCCAATCACAATAAAAAATATTCAAAATTTATTTGAAAATCAATTATCAAAATTAAAGACTGAAATAATAGAACAATCTAAATTATTATTAAATAATAATGAAAATAACAAATATAATAGTAATAATAACACAAATATAATTTTAAATGAAAAAAATAAATTAAATTTAAATAAAAATACAATTCATGAAGGAATACAATGTTTAAATTGTATGATATGTCCTATAAAAGGTATAAGATATCATTGCTTGAATTGTTCAAATTATAATTTATGTGAAAAATGTGAAGAAATAATTGGTTGTACTCATCCACATAACCTTTTAAAAATGAGATATCCTCTTATGAGAAAAAAAACTGAGATTAAATTCAATAAAAAAAAGATGAAAAAACATAAAAATAATTCTAATCAATATAATAATAATGATGATTCTAATGATGATCTAGATAATATTTTTTATTAATATAAATAACTTTTAATTAAAATCAGTTATTTAATAGAAGTTTATTTATAATACTATTATTTTTTTTAATAAAAATATTTCTAATATTAAAAATTATTTTTATTCATCATCAATATAAATATTAGATTTTTCTTCTTCAAAATATTCTTTAATTTTATTAAAAGTTTTTTTATAATCATATTTTTTATTTGGTTTTTTATTTACAATCTTCTTGATGTATTTTTCATTTTTATTTTTTTTATTTTCA
>JAEEGK010024448.1_pt1 | contig 12515 bp, 6 predicted proteins | sample 8958771 | NCBI WGS metagenome assembly JAEEGK01 (sample SAMN16246547, study PRJNA631951) | gut metagenome | biome: gut microbiome; feature: rumen; material: SC-attached | host: Bos | place: Iran: Karaj | collected 2018-10 | reverse complement strand
TTCGTCCGCAAGGCTGAATTTGCTGTATTCTGAAGCAAGAGTTGTTGCCGGGCTTGGGGAAGCTGTAAGAGTAAGCACCTGCCGGCCAGAAACATATTCATCAAGTGAAATTACGGCAACATTTCCGTTTGCGTCCGCAGGCGGATTAAGGGCACCTGTAAGGGTAATGTTTTTGCCGGAAGCAAGGTAAAGGTCGTTTTTGCCGGCACCTGTAACACCGTCAACTCCGTAAGGAAGGTATGCGCTGCCTTTTATCTGGAAAATTCCAGCATTAAATAGTGCGCCACCGGCTGAAGTTGAAGCAGAAGCCGTATTATCGTATATTTTACCGCCAGACATTGTAAAGCCGTAAGTTTTGCCGGAGGCAGCAGGAGTATTGCAGGAGTTGTGTACGCCGCCGCCCCGGTTGGCAGTATTACCGTATATTTGGCCGCCTGTCATAATGAAGGCAGCTTTCTCATCCATTAATTTAACGCCGCCGCCTGTGTAACCTGTATTTCCGTAAATCTTTCCGGCGGACATGGTTACAGTTCCGAGATTTCCAATTGCAATTCCGCCACCCTGTCCGTTCCAGTCCTGGTCATTTGTAACTTCATTATTATATATTTCTACAGAATTTCCTTTAATTTCTATCTCACAGTTATACGAAGCATCTTCACAGAAAATACCTCCGCCCCAGCCGTTTTCTACGGTATTAGCATATATTTTACAATCCTTAAGAATTAATTTTCCGCCTTTGGATGCAGTAGAACCGCCGCCAACAGAAATTCCACCTCCGGAGCCGCCTGCAAGAACAGAGTTTCCTGTAACAAGAGTGCCGCCATCAAGGGTAAGAGTTGTATCAGCCATAAGGGCAATTCCGCCTCCCTTATTGGACCTTCCCCCGGTAATTTCAAGTTTCTTTATGGTAACAGGAACGGCGGTATTAACTGTTAAAACTGTTCCGCTGCGTTCTGCATCAAGAATATCCTGAGGAACACCGTCTGTATTTAAGCCGGTTAAGCCTTCTATAGTAATTGATTTTGCTTTTGAAGCTGTAATAGCAGCCGGGATTGTATGACTGCCTGTATGAGTGCCTGAAATAAAGATTCTGTAATCTTTTGTATTATTACCTGCGGCCTCAATTTTAGAAAATGCTGACTCAAGCGTTGCAAGCGGAGAATAGGCATGCCCGGAATTTGTGTCACTTGCAGTTACAGTTACATTGGGATTTGAAGCAAGGCCGGCAGGAATTCCTACATAAATGGTTGTATCAAGGAAGCCGTTTATAATGTCAGCGGTAAGGTTAAAGGTTGTAGTGCCTCCGCTTGTTGTAAACAAAGCTGTGCCGTCGCTGCGCCAGGTGTCTGTCCTTAAGCCCGGAAAAACGGATATGGATTGAGTTGTGCTGTATAGCAGACTGCGCGTATCAGGATTTCCGGAATCAGGAGCTGCGCTGTCGTAAAATTTCAGCGTAAGCTCATAATTTCCGACTTTTATGTTTGGAAGGGCCAGCGTTACACTAGGATTAGTTAGACCAATGACTTCGCTTAAAGGAGAAGAAGCAACAGCAGCAATCCAGTTTTCATCTGAACATTCGGCCGTAACAGAGCCTACAGAAGAAGCAACCGTCATTGTAAGGGCGATGTCACCTTTGTTATTTTCAGGATTCTCTGAATCATCATAAGGCAAGAGGGTAAAAGTATGGTTTGTTACAGGATTTTCATTAGAAAGCGGCGGATCAATGGTGTAAGAATCGGCCATAATAATTCTTTCAGAAGTTTTGGATTTTAAGCCCGCAGTAATTGTCCAGGTGTGTCCGACTTCAAGCGGAATAGTAAAAGTTGAAGATGTTGCATCTGTTCCAAAGGTTCCGTTTATGGTTACGTTATTTTCATTTTTTGCCCGGGCAAAATATTCATAGTTTGAAAAATCTAAAGAAGGCAGTGCACTGCTGAAGATTCCGCCGTTTGCAGAATGGGATGCGGTGCTGTTAAGGCTTTGCGATACTGAAGAAGGAAGTGCGCCTGTTACATCGGGAACTGTACCTGTAAAAGTTACGGTATTGGTATTATAACTAACGCCACCGTTTCCGCTGCCGGAAGAGGAATCTGAATCTATAGGGTTGAATAAGTTTCCGCAGGAAATAAAAATGAGTGAAATACCTGCAAAAAGAAGGCTGCGCAGGTTAGAGCGCAGGAGATTTGCGGATTTAGATTTTATGTTTCGTTTGACGTTTTTTAATTTAATTACGGACATTCTTTCTCTATGTGAAATTATTATAAAGTATATAGATATTTTACGCTAGTATTTATTTTTTAGAGATATCCGTGCTTTGATGTGGCATGTAAAAGCACTTTGTAGTCGTGTCACCCTGAACTTGATTCAGGGTCTCCTATTGGTGTGCAAAAATCCTCAGGAGATGCTGACTTTCGTCAGCATGACAGCGAGCGCCCAACGGGGACAGGCGAAAAGCCCATGCAGTGGTGCCGCACTGAGCGGAGGCCGCTGCCAGTTTGAGCGGATACATCAGTATCTTTTATTTTATCGGCGTGGAGACTTGAGGGGCATCCGGTGTGGCAGCGGCCGACTTCTTTTTATAATCTGTATGAAAAAAACAACGATAAAATTGAAAATTAGAGAAAGTGTTTTACAATTATATGTATGGATTTTCAGAAATACGTTGATGCATTTGGAATGGCGTGCGCGGTTATGTCTGTTCAAAAAGTTGAGGGCGAACAGCGTTATGGCGATATACGCATAGTCTGCTCGAATGAAGTCTATAAAAAATTTATGGGCGGTAATGTTCCTGACGGGATTCGGTATGACGAAATGATTCCAAAGGAGCGTAATTTTGAAGAATTCTGTTATAATTGTGCGGTTTTGAAAAAGCATCTGCATGCATACGTAGATACGAAAGCCATGGGAGTCTGGACTGACGGAACATATATTCCGCTTTCTTCCGAAGTTGACCATGATGATTTGTATCATTTTGCTTTTTTCTTTGAATTTACCAAAGGTCCTGACGAGCAGAGGATGACCGATGTTTCTGTAGAGACAGCTTCATTTGTTATTCAAACGTGCTTAAAGCTTCGAGGTACGGATAATTATCAGGATACGATGAATGAAATTATGGCTGATATTCAGAAACGTACGGATGCTTTTGACTCTTGTATTCTTCTTATTGATAAAGAAAAGAAGCGATATTCTACATTGTGTGAAAAATTCCGCAATGATGAAGCTACTATGGCTGATTTTAAAGACATTCTTACCTATGACATAATTGAAAGCTGGGAAGAGATGTTTAAAGAAACGAATATCATTTTTATAAAAGATGAATTTGATTTTAAACAGCTTGAAAAAATAAATCCTGCGTGGGCAAAAAGTCTAAGACAGGCGGACGCTCATAATGTTATTCTTGCTCCTCTTGTTTATGGTAAAAACCTTTTGGGTTATTTGTTTATAACCAACTACAATACGGAGGAAAGTGTAGAATATAAAGAAATTATTGAATTGATTTCTTTCTTCCTTTCTTCGGAAATTGCAAGTAACAACCTTATGGAACAGCTTGAATATATGAGCAATGTTGACTTCCTTACAGGGGTTAAAAACAGAAATTCCATGAACGCGCGTGTAGATTATCACGTTAATAATTATTATAAGGTTAATGCGCCGTATGGGGTTGCGTTCCTCGATTTGAACGGACTTAAGCAATGTAATGATTCCGGCGGACATGAAGCAGGCGATGCGCTGCTTAAAAAAGCGGCTGAGCTTTTGAAGAAAGAATTTGAAGATGATGAGATTTACCGTGCCGGCGGTGATGAATTTGTTATTATAATTCCTGAATGTATTGAAGCAGATTTTAACGAAAAGATTGAGGACTTGAAGAAAAAAGCCGGATATGGATGCGAAGTTTGCTTTGCAGTAGGTTCAGACTGGAATGACGGCACAAAGGATTTGCGTTTGTGCATGCATAATGCCGACGAATCTATGTACGCAAACAAGCGCGAATTTTACAAGGAACATCCGGAACTTGCAAGAAAGTAGGATTTTATTGACTTATAAATGGATTGATAAATGGAAAGGCCGCACATTTTGTGCGGCCTTTTTTTTATCGTTTCTTATTGAGTGCCTTGCCGAACTTTTCAAAAGGCGTTGTGGTGTGTTTTTTTTAATCAGAGACAAAAAAACTATTGGCTTCCTAATTCCAAATTTCGACTTTTAAGTTTTTTATTCTTCCCAAATGCCGTTCGTTATTAGTTACAAGAATCGCATCATTTTCAAGAGCTGTTGCACCAATGAAAATATCGTCATCTTCAATTATGCCGCCTGTTTTTTTTAGTTCGGCATAAATCTTAGCTGCTAAATCAAGGGTTGAACATTTTAATTCAACAATACCTATTTGTTTTATGAAATTTAAAAAGCGGGTAAGTTTAGTAGTTGCTCTGCTTGCAAGAAGTCCGCGCATGATTTCATAGTAGGCAATACTTGGAATTCTAAATTCATTGTCATTTTCTGCAAGGTCGTCAAGTTTTTTAAGAACAGCAGCATTTCCTTTGAGAAGATAACTTATAATGTTCGTATCCAGGAAATATGTCATAATTCAATATCCTTGAATTTCAGACCTGACTTTATTGACTCATCTACAACTGTAGATTCTTCTTCTGAAAGCATCCCGAATACAGAATGAAACGCTTCAAGTTTACTTTCAATACGTTCTTTCTTAGCATCTGAAAAATCGCTGTCGGGAATATGAATAAAAACTTTCTGCTGAGGTTTTAAATTTAATGGTTCAAGTGGTCGTACCGCAGTTCCGTCAAAATAACCTTCAATTGTCATATTTCGCCTCCTTTCAAGAATCTGTCTATATTATAGCACAGATTCTTTGAAGTTGGATTAAGTTTTTGCTTTATTGACAGAAAATATTTCACCAAAGCAGTTATACTGAATAAAAATCAGTAGTATAAAAAAACAGGCTGCCCAGCATATTGTCTGGACAGCCCGTTTTGTGCGGCAGAAAGTGCCGCATCTTCAGCCTAAAGCTAGAACTTACTTGTACAATTCAATAAGTTTCTGCAAGTGCTCGAAGCGAGCCTTAGCTGTGTCTTCGTTTCTCTTGAACAATACGCTTGCTCTTTCTGGGAACTTGCGTGTAAGTGCTGAGTAACGAGTTTCGTTTGCAAGGAATGCCTGGTAAGAACCGTCTCCTGCCTTTGATGTCAAAGTGAATGGGTTCTTTCCTTCTGCCTTGAGAGCCGGGTTGAAGCTGAAGAGGTTCCAGTAGCCAGCCTTTACAGCAGCCTTCATTTCGTCCTGACAGTGGTTCATACCGCCCTTAACTCCGTGAAGTTCACAAGGAGCATAACCAATAATCAATGAAGGACCATTGTATGCTTCTGCTTCTGCAATAGCTTTAATTGCCTGTGCAGGGTTAGCACCAAGAGCAATCTGTGCTACGTAAACGTATCCATAGCTCATAGCGATTTCAGCAAGTGATTTCTTGCCAACTTCCTTACCAGCTGCAGCGAACTGACAGATTTCTCCGATGTTTGAAGCCTTAGAAGCCTGTCCACCAGTATTAGAGTACATTTCTGTATCGAATACCATAACATTAACGTTTTCGCCAGAAGCAAGTACGTGGTCAAGACCGCCGAAGCCGATATCGTAAGCCCATCCGTCACCACCCATGATCCAGATAGATTTCTTAGAAAGATAATCTTTCTTTTCAAGGATAGCTTTAGCAGCAGCTGAACCGTCTTTTTCAAGTTCTGCAATAAGAACTTTTGTTGGCTCTGAGTTTTCGCGTGTCTTATCTTTTGTTTCCATGAACTTAGCAATTGCATCTTTGAGAGAAGCTGAAGCGTTAGCGTTCAATTCTTCAAGCTGAGCAATCAAATTGTCACGGATATATTTCTGTCCCATTGCCATTCCGAAGCCGTGTTCAGCGTTGTCTTCGAACAATGAGTTAGCCCATGCCGGACCTTTCTTAGAATCTTTGTTGATTGTGTAAGGACATGTTGCGGCTGGTCCACCCCAGATTGAAGAACATCCTGTAGCGTTAGAAATGTACATGTGTTCGCCAAAGAGCTGAGTAATCAAGCGTGCATAAGAAGTTTCTGCACAACCTGCACAAGAACCAGAGAATTCAAGAAGCGGCTGGTTGAACTGGCTGCCTTTTGGAGAAAGGTCGTCCATTCCTGCGTCTGCTTTCTTTGAAACATTTGCAACAAGGTAGTTCCAAACCGGCTGTTCTTCAAGGCGAGATTCCTGTGGAACCATAGAAATTGCCTTTGTAGGACATACAGTTACACATTCACCACAACCCATACAGTCAAGCGGTGAAACGCTCATTGTATATTTGTACTGTGTTGGCTTTGGCTTTGTATCAACAGCTGTAAGGCCAGCCGGTGCTGCTTTAACTTCTGCATCGCTGAGCAGGTACGGGCGGATTGTTGCGTGTGAACATACGAATGCACAGTTGTTACACTGAATACATTTTGCAGCATCCCACTGTGGAACCATAACTGCCGTACCGCGTTTTTCGTAAGCTGAAGCACCAAGTTCAAACTGACCGTCTGCGCAATCTTTGAATGCAGAAACTGGCAATGAATCTCCGTCCATAAGGGCGATCGGGTTCATAAGTTTTTCTACCATTGCAACAGTCTTCTTTTCTCCCTGAAGAGCTGGTTTCTTAGCATCAGCTGCCGGGTTCTTCCAAGAAGCCGGAACTTCAACCTTGTGCAATGCACCTGCACCCTGGTCGATAGCCTGACAGTTCATGTCTACGATGTCCTGTCCTTTCTTAGAGAACTTAGCTACAACCTTTTCTTTCATGTACTTGATAGCTTCTTCTGCAGGAAGAACGTTAGCAAGTTTGAAGAATGCAGACTGGAGAACTGTAGATGTACGTTTTCCAAGACCAATCTTTGTAGCAATGTCTACTGCATCGATTGTGTAAACAGTGATGTTGTTTTCTGCAATGTATTTCTTTGCTTCTGCAGGTAAGTGCTTGTCAAGTTCTTCATCTGACCACTGACAGTTAATAAGGAATGTACCGCCTTTCTTAACGTCCTGAACCATCTTATATCCTTTGATGATATATGACTGGTTGTGACAAGCTACAAGGTCAGCCTGGTTGATGTAGTAAGGTGATTTGATTGGTTTGTCACCAAAGCGCAGGTGAGAAATTGTGATACCGCCAGTTTTCTTTGAGTCATACTGGAAGTAAGCCTGAATGAACTTGTCTGTGTGGTCACCAATAATCTTTGTTGAGTCTTTGTTAGCACCAACAGTACCGTCACCACCAATACCCCAGAACTTACATTCTACTGTACCTTCAGCAGATGTGATTGGAGCCGGTTTAACTTCCGGTAATGAAAGGTTAGTAACATCATCAACGATACCAACTGTAAAGCGTGGTTTTGGATTTGCTTTTTCAAGTTCTTTATAGATAGCAAATACAGAGCTTGGTGGAGTATCTTTTGAACCAAGACCATAGCGTCCGCCGCAAAGAACAACGTTGTTAAGTCCTGCTTCGTGCAATGTTGTTGCAACATCAAGGTAAAGTGGTTCACCAAGAGAACCTGGTTCCTTTGTACGGTCAAGAACTGCAAGTTTTTTGCATGTCTTTGGCAATACTTTAAGGAATGCATCTTTTACCCATGGGCGGTACAGACGTACTTTGATAAGTCCGACTTTTTCGCCTTTCTTTGTAAGGTAATCGATAACTTCTTCTGCAACATCGCAGAGAGAACCCATTGCAACGATTACGCGGTCAGCATCATCTGCTCCGTAGTAGTTGAACAGGTCATAGTTTGTTCCAAGTTTAACATTGATTTTTGCCATGTACTTGCGAACAACTTCCGGAAGTGCATCGTAAACAGAGTTACATGCTTCGCGGTGCTGGAAGAAAACGTCTCCGTTTTCGTGTGAACCGCGCATTGCCGGGTGTTCAGGATTAAGTGCATGTTCACGGAATGCTTTTACTGCATCCATGTTGCACATTTCTTTAAGATCTGCATAGTCCCACAATTCAATTTTCTGAATTTCGTGAGATGTACGGAAACCATCAAAGAAGTTAAGGAATGGAACTTTGCCTTCAATAGCTGCAAGGTGAGCTACAGGAGCTAAGTCCATAACTTCCTGCGGGCTGCTTTCTGCGAGCATTGCAAAACCTGTCTGACGACAAGCGTAAACGTCTGAATGATCTCCGAAAATATTTAATGACTGAGTTGCAACTGTACGTGCTGAAACGTGGAAAACAGTTGGAAGCTGTTCAGCTGCAATTTTGTACATATTTGGAATCATCAGGAGAAGACCCTGAGAAGCTGTAAAGGTTGTTGTTAAAGCACCTGCTGCGAGAGAACCATGAACTGTACCTGAAGCACCTGCTTCAGACTGCATTTCAATAACCTTGGTCTTTGTTCCAAAGATATTTTTTTGGCCATTTGCTGACCACTGGTCAACAAAGTCTGCCATCGGGGAAGATGGAGTAATAGGATAGATTCCCGCAACTTCAGTGAACGCGTAAGCGACATGAGCAGCTGCCTGGTTACCGTCCATTGACTGCTTTTTTCTGGACATAATGCCCTCCTAGAAAAAATAAATATGGATAAGTTTTTCAGAATCGGTTCAAAAAACACTAGCCTTTTGAACTTTCTTAATTATTTTATAGTGACGATATCTCAAAAAACTCACTTTTCTGCGGGTTCCAGAGAAGTCTTAATCACAATAAACCAATATATAGGTTATACCGTTAGGGCGATTTTTTCAAGTTTGCTTTTGTAAAATTTTGTATTATTTTGAACGAATCTTCTATAATTAGAACGGCTTTATAAAAAACAGAACGCTTTTACTATGATATTTTAGTTTTATAAGGATTTTTAAAAAGAAAGTCCGCCTTACGGCACTTAATTTCGGCAAGCCTGCCGTTACGGCACATGCTGTTCGACCGCATAGTGGTGTGCCTGTAATTCGACCAAAAATCCCTGAGGTTTGCAGATTTTTTATTATTCGGATATACTTATAAGCTAATTAGAAGATAATTGGTAATCCGCTTTTTGCAAGAATTGATTGCCAGCAAGAGGTTACTTTGTATTGTAGAAAAGTTTCTGCTCCGCCAAAAAAACTTATAAAAAATGGCCGGCCACTTTTTGGAACATATATCGGAGTTCCTTCTCATCTGGATATAAAAGGCGTAAAAACTCCGTTTGGAGTAATTCCGCTGCCGCCGATTTTAACAAACATTGCAATACGCAGTCAGCTTATTCTTGATTTTACCGCCGGTGATTATATTGGTCAGGTTGCCTTATTTGATTCAAAAATTTTCGGTTATGTTGAAGTAATTTATTGGAATAAAAAAACAAATATAAAATATGCCTATAGAACTTTTACAGGCCCAAGAAAGCGTCTTATTCCGAATAACCTTATAAAAGGAATTGCCGTAAGCTTTAAAAAGTCGCGCTATCTGCGCATAAGCTGGGACAGGGCAAAAAACAGGTTTTCTATTTTATTCAATTTAAAAGGCGATGTTTTGCGCCCTACAACAAAGGCGCGTTTTTCAGGCATTACAGAAAAGCCTAATGATTATATTTCCGTTATGCCGGCGCCAACTTCAAGACGCTGTTCTGCAACATGGCTGTGTAACTTTCCTATTCATGGTTCAATTTCCACAATAAAAGGCAGTGAATCTAACTATATGGAGCCAACCGACGGTTCAGCCATATTGAGCATAAACCGCAGTTACTACAAGCTTCATGCAAAATTTAACAGTTTAACGGCAACCGGCAATGTTGACGGTCATAAAATCATCTTTTGGCTTGCAACAAGTTCTTTTGATGCAAATGATACAAATGCATGTAATTCTAATGCGTTATTTGTCGATAATGAAATAACACCACTTCCGCAGGTTTTTGTAACACATGCTTTTGGCGTAAACAAAACATGGAATATTCAGGATACAGAAAATATGGTGGATTTAACCTTTACTCCTGTTTCTGACAATCTGCGGAAAATGAATACACTTGTATTCAGAACGGTTTACCATACAATCTTTGGAACTTTTGACGGAACTTTGCTGGACAAAAATGGAGAAAGTATTCCTGTTCGCGGGTTGCATGGAATTGTACAAAGCACGATGCTACGGCTTTAATAAAGTTTTTGCTTTTCTTTTATTGAGATTTTTTTATAGTATATTTTAGGAGAGTTTATGGCTGAAGGCAAAAAATTCCTTGAACCCGGTTCACTGGAACAGACCCGAAGAAATATTGGTCAGATAAACAAAGAAGAAGCTGCCCACATGATGAAAGTTCTTGGCGGAGAAATCCTTCAGGAACGCTATACACCACCGGCTTCTACTGCTCCTAAAACCTATGCAAAAGCCCCGGCCGGCGGCGGTGCTGCTGCTTCTGTAGGCCCTGTTAAACAGATGACGGCTTCTCAGGCAGCCGCAATGGCTTCTGCAAACGCAGCTCCGGAGGCTCCTAAAAACGCCGCCGGCTCAAAAAAGTCCTTTGACGTAAAAAATATTTCTCCTGCAGACTGGGCACAACTTGATAGGGTGATGATGTCTCCTGAATACAGGATGAAGCCTGACTATGGATTTTTTAACTTTGTAAGGCTTTTACAAAAAGACGGAATGATGCGGCTTGATAAGTATTTTGTTAAAAGCACGCTTTCCCATCATTTAAGTCACCTGGAAGCTTTTGTTACGCTTTTAAAAACTCTTGTAACGCTTTCGCCTGTTTCTTTTCAGAATCGTGTAAAAAATGAAGATGCCCTGCCTTTCCGCTTTTTAAGGAAGGTTACTTCCTGGGACTTGGGCAAGTTAAGTCTTGCATATTCAGAATTTAAGCGGAAAGGGTTTCATGTCCAGATTTCGGATATGGGGCCGTTTATAAAATCAATTTACGCACTACTTGTTCAGGTTCTTTTCCTTGGCGAACGCCGTGTAACAGGTCTTTTAAAAGAGATTTATGAAAATCTTTTGTCTTATCCGGATACAAAAAGGACGGTAATTGCAAATACAATTAAAGATGCAGCCCATGAATGGACTTATATTTATGGCAACATCATAAAAGGGCTTTATCCTTTGCTTTACGCTATGATTGGCGGTCCTTTTATAGACTACGATGTTTTTTTCAATCGCCGTGGAACAGATATCCTTAAGTTTACAGAAAAATCCCGCTTTGATGTTCTTTTGCCGGTAATTGAAGTTAGTCCTGAAGATAAAGCTGTCGCCGAAAGTCAGGATGATTCTTTTGAAGAAGAGCAGGAAGTAGACCCGGAAGAGGAAGAACGCAAGAAGGAAGCTATTATTAAAAAGAAGCGCCGCGATGAACTTGTTAAAGCCGGTATAAAAATTCTTGAAACTCTGTTTCCTCAGGCAGGTTTTTCAAAACTTGAATCTTATCCTGACTTTTACCCGTATTTTGAACCGTTGTATGATTTTCCGGACGGATTTAACCTTCTTTCACCGCAAAATCCGCTTCAGCTGATAGTAATTCTTCTTAGGATTCTTGAAGATTTATTCCAGGGCTGCCGCAACATAACATTTGTTTACGATACAGATGCTTCAGACAGGAAACAGCAGGATTCAATCGCTACGGTTTTAAACGAATGGTCAGTTTACCGTGAAGTTTTGTTTGACAAAACTTACGGACAGATTCTTCGTGATTTTGTTAATGAACAGTATACAAAACGGGAATTTGAGCATACTCAGTATGGAAAAACTTTACAGAACAAACTGTTCTGGATGATTCGCTATTATTTCCTTCCGCATTATACTTTTGATAAACTTGTACTTGAGCGCCCGGAACATAACAGCCAGTATCGTTCATTATTCTTACGCACAGGTTTTATAGTAGATTTTTTCAGTGAAATTGCAAAAGCCATTGATTCAACAAAAAAACACGTAAATTCTGCAATTTCTGGAGTTCAGAATCCGTGGGAACATTATTCATTTGATATTAAGAATGTTATTTCTGACCGTCTGGATATTCTGCTGGTTGCAAAGCGCACTGGCGAAGGGATGACGGCAACAAATGCAAATCTTATTAAATATACTTTGTGTATTGCAGCCGTTCTTGACTGGTGGATTAATGATGAAGAAAGTCCTGCATACAAGAGTGAGCCGTTTAAGTTTTATAGAATTTCGCCGGATGATGGCGGTCCTTTGTTTACTGTTCCGCTTCGCGATGACCAGGATAAACTTTTCAGGGCAAATTTAAGGCGTATTGCACAACAGCAGGCTCAGGCAAAAGCAAAATAATTTACTCTTCGTCTTCTCCGTAGTCCGTTTCGTTTTCTAAATCGTCAATATCTTCTATAGAATCAGGTTCTATAATGATTCCTTTATTCTTGACAAAAACGATTCCCAAAACAACGCCGCAGCCTATTAATGCAAGCCCTAATAGGCGTACAAACATCAGTCCGATTTTGCCTGGTACCATGATAAGAAAAATTGCCAGAAAGACAGAAACCGCTATTTCGATTATGTAGCGCTGCAGGCTTAGACCGGAATTTTTTAATTTAAGGAC
>JAEEGK010024447.1_pt1 | contig 12516 bp, 8 predicted proteins | sample 8958771 | NCBI WGS metagenome assembly JAEEGK01 (sample SAMN16246547, study PRJNA631951) | gut metagenome | biome: gut microbiome; feature: rumen; material: SC-attached | host: Bos | place: Iran: Karaj | collected 2018-10 | reverse complement strand
GCTCCGTACAAAGCTTGATGACCCAACACTTGGCAGAGATAGTGAAGCGCTACGATACCACGCGTCCCATCACGGCAGGTTGTCAAGAGCCTTCGCCCAATAATCATCTCTTTAAGAGCGGTGCGATTGATATCATCGGTTTCAACTACCATCATCAGTGGGCGAAGAATGTGCCTAAGAACTTCCCTGACAAGCCCTTTATTTTCTCAGAGAGTGTCAGCGCGTTGCAGACGCGTGGCTACTATATGATGCCTTCGGACAAGATTTATACGGCCCCTGAGCAATGGTGGCTGCCTTATACCGATCCTTCGTACATGTGCTCGGCCTACGATAATATGCATGCCTCGTGGTCCAGTACCCATGAGGAGATGTGGGATGTGGTGAAGCATACCCCCTACGTTGGTGGACAGTATATTTGGACGGGTTTCGACTATATCGGTGAACCTACACCCTATGGTTTTCCTGCCCGCTCAAGCTATTTCGGCATCATCGACCTCGCAGGCTTCCCCAAGGATGTCTATTACATGTATCAGAGTGAGTGGACGCAGAAGCCTGTGCTCCACCTCTTCCCACATTGGAACTGGATTCCTGGCGACGAAATTGACATGTGGTGCTACTACAACAATGCCGACGAAGTAGAGTTGTTTGTCAACGGCAAGAGTCAGGGTGTCCGTCGTAAAAGTAATCATAATTCTCAATTCTCAACTCTCAATTCTCAATTATGTACTGAATACCATGTCGGCTGGCGTGTGACGTTTGAACCTGGTGAGGTAAAGGTTGTGGCGCGTAAGGATGGCAGTGTGGTCGGCGAACAAACCATCAGGACTGCTGGCGCACCAGAGCGCATCCGCCTGTCAGTAGATTATCAGGGTAAGACGACAACCTTCATCACTGCTGAGGTGGTGGACAAAGACGGTAACCTTTGTCCATGGGCCGAGGATATGATTTATTTCGTTGGCGAAGGCAATGGCAGGATACTGGGTACGGACAATGGCTGCCAGACCTCGATGGAGCGTTTTACGTCGCCCAAGCGCAAGGCTTTCTTCGGCAAGTGTATGGTCGTGGTCAGCGGCAACGTCACGATGACTGCTAAGTCGCCGACTCTGAAATCTGACGTGATACCATGCCGGATTGAAAAAAAACTATAATTTGAAGACCATTTTGTGTCACGTATAAGAATTATTTTGTATCTTTGCATCCACAAAACGACAATTTGTAGCTACTAGAACAAACATGATGAAAAGAATGCTGATGATGGCAGTGGTTGTAGTGCTTACCATGACGGTGGGCAGTACCACAGCGTTGGCTGCCAAGAAAAAGGCCAAGAAGGCTAAGGTGGAACAACAGGAAACGTGGCCAAACGGCGAACCGATGGACACATGGTTTAAGAATGGTACAAAGGTGGACGTAGCAACGCTTGGACGTCAGTATGTGATTACTGATTATGGCGTGGTCAAGGACTCAACCATCGTGCAGACCCAGAAAATCCAAGCTGTGATTGACCGCTGCTCGCAAGAGGGTGGGGGTGTCGTGGTGATTCCTGAGGGTACATACCTCTCGGGTGCCTTGTTTTTCAAAAAAGGTACGCACCTGCATGTGGTTGGAAAACTGAAAGGCTCTGACCGTATTATTGATTTCCCATGGATGAAGACACGTATCGAGGGCGAAACCTGTTCCTACTTCTGCGCACTGGTGAATGCCGACGGACTGGATGGCTTTACCATCACAGGCAACGGCATTATCGATGGCAATGGATTGAACTATTGGCAGGAATTCTGGATTCGCCGTAAGTGGAACCCCCAGTGTACCAACAAGGATGCCCAGCGTCCGCGTCTGACCTATATCTCCAACTGTCGGAATGTGACGGTTCAGGACGTGAAGCTAATGAATTCGCCTTTCTGGACGAACCATGTCTATAAGAGCGACCATGTGCGCTATCTGGACTGTTATATCTTCGCTCCCACCGAGAATATCTGGACGGGCGACCCCAAGCGCGGTGCCCCGTCATCGGATGCCATTGACATCGATGTGTGCACCGACGTGCTGGTGAAAGGCTGCTACATGCATGTGAACGATGATGCCGTGGTGCTGAAAGGCGGTAAGGGAACGTGGGCTGACAAGGACGAGACGAATGGCGACTGCCAGCGTATTTTGATAGAAGACTGTACTTATGGTAAGGTGCATGGGTGTCTGACCCTGGGTTCTGAATCGTTGCACGACCGTAACGTCATCCTGCGTCGCTGCCATGTGGTGAATGCCACGCGTGTGCTATGGCTGAAAATGCGCCCCGACACCCCGCAGCATTACGAATATGTGACCGTCGAGGACCTGACGGGACAGACGGGCTCGTTCCTCGTAGTGCGCCCCTGGACACAGTTCTTCAAGCCGCAGGACCGTGCCGATATGCCGTTGTCGCAGTGTAACGACATCACCATGCGCAACATCAAGATGTCGTGCAAGAACTTCTTCGACGTGGGTACATCGGACAAATACAAACTTGTTCGTTTCAATTACGAGAATATCGATGTGCAGGATCAGAAGAATGCTTTTGATCCCGCCATGATAGAGGCCACTACCCTCAAGAACGTTAAGATTAACGATAAAACCTACTAACAATATGGAAAACAAGAAATACTTTTTTGCCGTTGACCTGGGTGCTACCAGTGGTCGTACCATCTTGGGCACACTGGCTGACGGCAAGTTGGAACAGGAGGAACTGACCCGTTTCCCAAACAACCTGATTGAGACGGGAGGCCACTTCTATTGGGACATCTATGCACTTTATTTCGAGATGATTCGCGGATTGAAGGAGGTGGCCCGTCGTGGTATCACACTGACCAGTATCGGTATCGATACCTGGGGTGTCGACTTCGTGTTCATAGGTAAGGATGGCGCTATTCTGCGCAATCCTATGGCCTATCGTGACCCGCATACCTTTGGACGCATGGAGGAATATCTTGAGAAAGTTGTTTCGCAACGTGAAGTCTATGATATCACTGGTATCCAGTTCATGAACTTCAATTCGCTGTTCCAACTGTATGCCATGCAGCAGGATGGCAATGTAGCCATGAAGATGGCTGAGAAGGTACTGTTCGTACCCGATGCACTGTCGTGGATGCTGACGGGCGAAGCTGTATGCGAATATACGATTGCCTCGACATCGCAGATGCTCGACCCGAAGACTGGCGACCTTAGCGACAGACTCATTGAGAGTGTAGGCATGAAGCGCAGCCAGTTTGGACGAATGGTACAGCCTGGCACACAGATTGGTGTGCTGACAGACGAGGTGCAGAAGATGACGGGCCTGGGGCCTGTACCCGTGATAGCTGTGGCAGGTCACGATACGGGTGCAGCAGTTGCTGCTGTTCCTGCTAAGAACGAACAGTTTGCCTACCTCAGTAGTGGTACGTGGAGTCTGATGGGTATCGAGACCAAGGAGGCTATCATCAATGATCGCAGTTACGACTTGAACTTCACCAACGAGGGCGGTATCGAGGGCACCACACGTTTCCTGAAGAATATCTGTGGCATGTGGCTGTATGAGCGTTGCCGTAAAGAGTGGCCCGAAGAAGTTCGAAAGCTTAGTCATCCCGAGTTGCAAGGCTCTGCCATGCAGGTTGAAGCATTCCGTTCGATTATCAATCCTGACGACAAGGCCTTTGCCAATCCGTCATCGATGATTGAGGCTATCCAGACATACTGCCGCGAGACGGGACAGGCAGTGCCTGAGACACCTGCCGAGATATGTCGTTGCATCTTCGATTCATTGGCATTGAGATATCGTCAGGTATTTGGTTGGCTGAAGGATTTTGCAGCTTTCAATCTTAACGTGCTCCATGTTATTGGTGGTGGCTCGCTCAATAAGTATCTCACCCAGTTTACTGCCGATGCTTGTAATGTCGAGGTGCTGGCTGGTCCGCAGGAATGTACCGCGATTGGTAATATCATGCTGCAGGCTAAGGCCAGTGGCGACGTTGCCGACATCTGGCAGATGCGCCAAATCATTGCCAACAGTGTTGACATGGTGGCATATCATCCTACCGGCGACAAAGCGGTATGGGATCAAGCTTACGAGAAATATCTAAAAGTAACAAATCAAAAATAACAAATTATTATGGCAAAACCATTAGTAGAAACAAAAGCAAAGGTGGGTGTCTTCAGTATCGCTCTGCAGGCTTACCTGCCACAGTTCCCACAGTTAGTTCCTGAATTCGAGGCACAGTACGAGGCTTTCAAGAAGACGTTGCCCAGCACCATCGAGATTATCGATGGCGGCATGGTGACCACTAAGGAACAGTCAATGGCTGCCGGCGACAAGTTCCGTGCTGCCGATGTTGACCTCGTCATCCTGCAGATGCTAACCTACTGCACATCTTATAACATGTTGCCTGCCGTTCGCGACCTCGACGTTCCCGTCGTTATCGTGAACCTGCAGAAGAAGCTGGCTCCCGACTATGCCAAGACCGACATTCCTACATGGCTGGGCGAGTTGTATGCCTGCGGAGCCATTGGCGAAATGGTGGCCGACTTGAATCGTGCCGGCAAGCGCTCTGCTGTCATCACTGGCGTCGTAGAGGGTGGTGACCCAGGCGTTCAGGCTGAAATTGAGGACTGGTGTCGTGCTGCACAGGTACGTCGCCGCTTCCGCGATACCAACATCGCACAGATTGGTCGCCCGTATCCTGGCATGATGGACCTCTATATCGACGAGACCAACCTCTATCATCGCATGTTCGTATATACCAAGCAGTTCGACTGGGAGAAGATGTGGGCAATTGCCGACAACATCACCGACGAGGCTGCCATCAAGGCCAAGGCTCAGGATATCCTCGATACCTTCGACATCGAAGGTGGCGGTACCATCGAGAAGGTATGGGATATGGCAAAGTATGTCGTAGCTTTCGAGCAGTGGGTCAAGGACGAGAAGTTAGGTATGATAGCATCCCACTATGACGGCTTTGCACAGGGTATCGCAGGAAAGCTCGACTCAATGCTGATACCTGCATTCTCCATGCTTATCAAGCAGCATACGGCATGTGCCGTCGAGGGTGATATGAAGGTGGCTATGGCCATGTCTATTCTCAAGACCATTTCCGGCACAGGTACTCTTGCTGAGATGTATTCTATCGACTTCCCGAAGGATATCTGTATCATCGGCCACTCAGGCTCTGGTGACTTCGACATCTCGCAGGCCAAGAAGCCGACTATGAAGATAGTGCCTGTATTCCATGGCAAGGCCGGCGGCGGTTACCTCACCCAGTTCTATCCTCCCACGGGTCCTGTTACCTATCTGGCTATTACGCAGGATAAGAACGGCGTCTTCAAGTTCGTTGCTGCCGAGGGTGTCAACGAGGAAGGTCCTATCTTCACATTCGGCGACACCAATATGCGTACCAAGTTCTCTCTGAGTTGCCGCGAGTTTGTCAACAAGTGGAGCGAGGCAGGTCCTACCCACCACATGGCAGCTGCCGTAGGTCATCATATCGACACCATCCTGAAGGTGGCAAAGATTTTCAATATTGAGTGTGACGTTGTTTGCAGATAATTCATCATCATGGCAAATTCTGGTTCTTTGAAGAGCACTATTGCGGTGTCTCTTACCAATTATCTTGATGCAGGTGCCATTGTGGCTGGTGCATCAGGTTTGACGCTGTGGCAGAACTACCTGGGTTTAACCGAGGTACACTTAGGTTGGCTAAACTTCATTTCGGCTAACTGCTTAGGTGCAGCTATCGGTGCCATCATCGGTGGTTTCCTGGCCGACAAGTATGGTCGTAAGTTCATCTTTACCTACAACCTGCTGGTCTATATGACGGGCGTACTACTTATTATGTTCTCGATGAATTTCCCCATGTTGCTGGCTGGCTTCTTGGTGACGGGTATTTCCGTAGGTGTGGGAGTCCCGGCATCGTGGACATATATCAGCGAATCGTCCGAGGTTAATAACCGTGGCCGTAACATCTGTATCTCGCAGATGTCGTGGGGCTTCGGACCGATGTGTATTCTGTTGTTCGGTATGCTCTTTGCCCCTGGTGGCTACCTCTTCGGATGGGTAGAGTCCATAGCTCATCTGTTTGGTGGGGCTGATATGTCACAGGAGGCTATTAATGCTTTCTCGTCGCGTATTGTGTTCTTCACCCTGTTTGTTGTGGCTTTCATTGCCTGGAACCTGCAGCGTCAGTTACAGGAGAGTGCCGAGTTTACGAAGTCTGAGGGCAAGAAAGCTGGACTGACCGACAATATCAAGGTGCTGTTCTCCAACAAGATTGCCGTTCGCACCGTCATCTTCCTGGCTACCATCTATCTCACATGGAACCTCGTGGCATCGGTGATGGGATTCTTCCAACCGCACATCTACGAGACAGCAGGTGGTGTCACTAACGAGCAGGCTAACTGGATGAACTGCATCCAGTGGTTTATTATTGTTGCTGTGACGTTCGTTGTCTCAAAGCTTATCGACAAGACCTCACACAAGGCCATCTACACCTTTGGACTTCTCGTGGCTATTGCTGCTTGGCTGGTCATTGTCACTGTCGGTGTCAACGGTATGGTCGGCCTTTGGCTGTTTGCCATCCTGTGGGGTGTGCAGGGCGGTTCGTCGCCACAGATATTCTACGCTTTGTGGGGTTCTGAGTTGTTCCCTGCTAAGTTCCGTGCTGGTGCTCAGGGCTTAATGTTCTTCATTGTCCGTGGTCTGTCAGCCGTCTGGGGCCTCATCTTCACCATCATCTATGGTGAGAACGGCGAGGGTTTTACTATTGCAGCTTTCTGCATGATTGCCCTGTTGACCATTTCCCTTATCGTCGGCTTCCTCGGTGTTCCCAATACCCGTGGCCGTGCCCTTGATGATATCACGAAGGAAAGATACGGGGACAATTATTAAAATTAATACCCACCCCCAACCCCTCCCGTTCGGGAGGGGAGTGAGGAAGGGAAAGTAAAGGTGAGAAAGTGTATATTTTGAAAGTGATAAATTTTTAACGCAATGAAAAGTATATTAGAAGGCCGCGAAGGATTGAAGGCCGTTGTTTATCAGATTGCGGAGGTCACAGGTTACCTCTGGCAGAAAGGATGGGCTGAGCGTAACGGTGGTAACATCACCGTGAATGTAACAGAGTTTATGGACGATGAGTGCAAGGCTATGAAGCCCATTTCAGAAGTGAAGCAGATTGGTATGGTTCTGCCCCAGTTGAAGGGTAAGTACTTCTATTGCAAGGGTACGGGCAAGCGAATGCGTGACCTCGCCAAGGAACCTATGCAGAACGGTAGCATTATCCGCATCTTGGACGATTGCGCTTCTTACGAGGTGATTGCCGACGAGCCTGTAGTGCCCACCAGCGAGCTGCCTACACACCTCGCCCTGCAGAACTATCTGTTGGAGACGGGTTCATGCTATAAGGCAACTCTTCATACGCATCCCATTGAACTGGTGGCTATGAGCCATATCCAGCGTTTCCTGAAAGGCGACGAGATGACCCGTGTGCTGTGGTCGATGATTCCCGAGACACTGGCCTTTGCGCCTCTGGGCATCGGCATCGTTCCCTACGCTTTGCCCTCATCAGTAGCTCTTGCTGAGGCTACCTTGGAGCAGATTAAAACCCACGATGTTGTGATGTGGGAGAAGCACGGTACCGTTGCTGTCGGTCAGGATATCATGGATGCCTTCGACCAGACCGACGTGCTCTGCAAGGCTGCCAACATCTTTATGTGCGCCCGTGCCATGGGTTCAGAGCCCGATGGTATGACCGAGGCTCAGATGAAGGAAGTGCAGGATGTGTTCAAACTGCCCAAGAAGCGTCCCTGCTGAGAGGTGACAAATAATGCCATCTTATTGCAGAATAAAGCAGGAGTATTGAAAAATAAGTCCGGAGTAATTTCGAATACTCCGGACTTATTTGTTTTGTATGCTTTATTCGAACGTCTTGAACTGGTAACCTTGCTGCTGGAGCCAGCCGATAGAGGCGGGTAGGGCTGTGCGCAACTTGTCAATGCTCTTCAGGGAGTCGTGGAAGGTGATGATGGAGCCGTTGCGGGTGTAACGCTTGATATTATCCAGGATATCGTCGGCTGTCATCCATTTGGAGTAATCGCGTGTGACAAGGTCCCACATCACGATACGGAACTTACGCGAGAGCCAGGCATACTGACTAAGACGCATCCAGCCGTGAGGTGGACGCACCAAATCGGTATGCAGATAGGCATTGGCTTTCTCAATATTGTAGCTATACTCCTTGATGGTATGACGGAAACCACCAATGTGGTTATGCGTATGATTGCCAATACGATGCCCTTCGCTGACTACACGCTGGTAAATATCCGGATACTTACGGACATTGTCGCCTACCATAAAGAAGGTGGCTTTTACCCCGTATTGCGCCAATACATCAAGGATATAGGGCGTGGCTTCGGGTATGGGGCCGTCATCAAAGGTCAGATAGACTGACCTGTCGTTGGGGTCCATACGCCAAAGTGCCTTAGGGTAAAGCCAGCGTAGCCACTTGGAGGGTTGCTCTATAAACATGGTTTTAATGACGCATTAATATCCGAGATTACCACCCTTTGACTCAAACAGCTTGACTAGGGCACTGAGCTCTGCTATACGTCCATCAGTCCATGCCTTGTCAATGTTTTGAGTCAGGCTGACTATCTGCTGAAGGATGTAGAAGTGCATGACAGCATCATTCTCTGCCGACTTGAAGCGCATACCATCGAGTGAGCAATAGTAGAACATATACTGGGCAGAGTTTTTCCACATGGGTTTGATGATGTTCATGGCCTGCTTATTGTCGCCAAGAGCAACCCAGGCACGAGCCATGTCAAGAGATCCTGACGTGTAGCTATGAGGCACATTATAAGTCGGAATCTTCTTGGCTGTGAATTCCAGTACCTCACGCGCCTCCTTGTCCTTATTTTCGTTGAGGAGTTCGAGTGCGAGCTTAGCCATGATACGACGATGCGTGAAACACATGCGCATGACCGTCTCGTCGAGATAGAGACCAGGTGTCTCCAGACCACCGAACTTGAAGCGGTGCATGATGTTATCATAGGTGCGCTTGGTATCAAAATTCTTGGCGCCTTCAATAGGACGACCGCCATTGGTCGTGGTGAACGGCGTGATACGATAGGCCAAACCTTCGGTAATCGTGTTGTTGCCAAGATTGATGTAGTTGTCGTCGCCTACACTGACTGCCACATAGATAGGACGCGTCCAGTTGCATTGAGCCAGCATTTCAAGAATCATCAAGTCGCCTTTGTAGAGTGCACTCTTATTCTTTAGCGAGATGACCATGCGGTCAGGGATGGAATCGGTTGCCATCATCATACCGCTCTTGCGGACAGCCTCCTTGTCAATAGTCATATAGAGCGTGTCGGTAGGTATGATGCGCAGTTCAGAATTCTTGGAACGTACCCAATATTTCAATACATTCTTCAATTCAAACGGTTCGTCGCCAAACTGCTCGCGGGCCTGCTCAGGATTCTGTTTGTAGTGTTCGAGAACTGCCTGTTTCATCTGAGGCTCTACGCGTATATATTCATTGGTACCCGCGCAATACTCGATACGTTCCCATGTGATGGGCACAGAAGGAGAGTCGTAGGCAGGACGGCGCATCTGGTCGATATACCAGTCAGTCTGCAGATAAGAGAGGTTGCAGACGCGGGCATCTGTACGTACTCCCTCTACATCCTGATTATACCACAGAGGGAAGGTGTCATTATCACCGTTGGTGAAGATGATAGGATATGCCCCCTCCTGGAGAGAGCTAAGGTAGTTCTGTCCGAAGTCGCGGCAAGTGTATCTTCCTGAGCGATCGTGATCGTCCCATGTCTGACTCGCCATTTGTATGGGCACAAGGAGCGCGGCTATTGATATGATGCACGCTACGGCGATGCTCTCCTTCTTCATCAGCCTTGAGAGCCAGTCGATGAGTGCGACAACACCCATACCGCACCAGATGGAGAAGGCATAGAATGAGCCGGCGTATGCGTAATCACGCTCACGCGGCTGCATAGGAGTCTGGTTCAGATAGAGCACTATGGCAAGTCCCGTCATGAAGAACAGGAAGAATACCACCCAGAACTGCTGTATGCCCCGCTTGCCCTTGTATGCCTGCCAGAAGAGGCCCAGCAGACCCAGCAGCAGCGGCATGCAATAGAACACGTTGTGTCCCTTGTTCTCACGGAGCTCCTTCGGCAGCTTGCTCTGGTCGCCTACGAGCATCTCGTCTATGAACGATATACCTGTTATCCAGTTGCCGTGCTCCAGTTCGCCGTTACCCTGTATGTCATTCTGCCTTCCTGCGAAGTTCCACATGAAGTAACGCCAGTACATGAAGTTACATTGATATGACAGGAAGAAGCGTATCTCCTCGAATATCGAAGGCACCTTCACCTGCATGGGCTGTCCGCAGCGGTCATAGTCAACCGTGTAGCCGCTGATGTCGCCCATCCAGTCCTCATAAGCCTGTGTGTGGCCGCTGTCATACATACGGGGGAAGAAGGCATTCTGTGCATACTCGTAAGAGTCCTTTGTGCGAACCACGAAATAGCGGTCCTTCTCATCAGCAGACTTCTTCTCCACCTTCTGATATATCGGCGCGCCCTTTTTCATGCGCGGTATGCACATGTTGCCCTGAACGTCAAGCGCCACCTGTGAGGTATATACCTGACCATAGAGCAGGGGACGGTCTCCGTACTGGTCGCGTGACAGATAGTTGCCGAGCGTGAAGATATCCTCAGGCGAGTTCTGATCCATTGGCGGGTTAGCGGAGCTGCGCACCACGATGAGCGCATACGTGGAGTAACCGATCATCAGCATCAGCATGCAGCAGAGGGTTACGTTCTTGATGCGGTTGGTTATTACGGCAACGCCTTTCCTCTTGAAGTTCAGGGCGAGCCACAGCAGAGCCAGGAGAATAACACCAACAATCACCGCACTCCATCCGTATCCGTAGAACGGTATGCCGAGCATAGCGATGGCCAGAGCGAAAGAGATGTTGCCGCGAAGTGAGGAGTCTCCCTTTGCGCCATCAGCCTTTGCCACCTGATAGGTCTCCCATATAGCCCATACCACAACGCCCACGAGGACGATGAGGTAAATGATGGTGCCGGTATTGAACGGCATTCCCAGGGTGTTCACGAAGAACAGCTCGAACCATCCGCCTACGGTTATGATACCTGGTACAACGCCATAGAGCACAGCTGCTACGATAACAACGCTTATTGCCAAGGCTATGAGCGAGCCCTTGAGGTCTGCATCTGGATAACGCTTGTAGTAATATACAAGTACGATAGCTGGAATACAGAGCAAATTCAACAGGTGAACGCCTATTGACAGACCTGTCATATAGGTGATAAGCACCAGCCAACGGTCTGAGTGAGGCGCGTCCGCATTATCCTCCCATTTCAGAATCATCCAGAATACAACTGCTGTAAAGGCACTTGAATAGGCATAAACCTCGCCTTCAACGGCAGAGAACCAGAATGTATCAGAGAATGTATAGATTAATGCACCAACAAGGCCTGAAGCCTCTATGGCGATTGTCTTTGCTGTGGTCAGTTCATCCCAATTATCTATGAGCAGACGGCGAACAAGGTGTGTTATTGTCCAGAAAAGGAACAAGATACACGTAGCCGACAATAGAGCACTCATGGTATTTACCATACGTGCCACGTCTGATGGGTCGCTAACAAATTGGGTGAATAGGTTGGCTGTGAGCATAAAGAATGGTGCGCCAGGTGGGTGACCAACTTCAAGCTTATAGCCGGTAGTTATAAATTCAGGGCAGTCCCAGAATGAGGCTGTAGGTTCAATGGTAGAGCAATATACAAAGGCTGCAATAAGGAATGTTACCCAGCCAAGTACGTTGTCTATCAGTCTGTACTGTTTCATTTATTGATTGATTTTTTTTATATTTGTAATTTTAAGTTCCCCTGTGATGGGGTTAGTAGGGTTTGTTAATTCCTGATTACCCAATTCCGTGCAAAATTACTAAATATAGTGTAGAAAAAAGAATGAAAAATCAAAAAAATGCGAAATAAGGCTTGATTTTGTTTTCTTTAACTTTTTGAGGGTGGAAAAGTAACTTGCCTGAAATTCCAAGAATAGTTCGTTCTTTGTGGTAAGTAAATACTATATAAAAACCATTAAGATACCATAAAGATACCATTAAAATACCATAGTTAATGGTAATATTATGGTATTATTATGGTAATATAATGGTATTATAATGGTATTATCATCGAAGGAATAAGTGAGTTGGTTAGGAATTATTACGGAATTATATTTGTGTTTTTTATGATATTATTGTAAAATGGTGAGTGGAAATTTTAGGAAATGAAGAAAAATGTGTATTTTTGCATTCGAAATGTCGGATACAAAGTTTTTTATAACAAATTATTGTGTATATGAAGTTTATTAGATTATGTTTGCTGTTTATTACAGCTCTTTCTTTTGGGGCTTGTAAGGATGAAGTTCGAGAGATTTCTCCTGAGAAAATAGTAGGTTCTTGGGGGCTT
>JAEEGK010024442.1_pt1 | contig 12519 bp, 3 predicted proteins | sample 8958771 | NCBI WGS metagenome assembly JAEEGK01 (sample SAMN16246547, study PRJNA631951) | gut metagenome | biome: gut microbiome; feature: rumen; material: SC-attached | host: Bos | place: Iran: Karaj | collected 2018-10 | reverse complement strand
AAAAATAATTTTTATTTTTGTAAATGTATTATTATTCCTTATAATTGTAAAAGCGAAAAAAAAAAAATAATATACCCTATTAAAAAAAGAGAATATGATAAAATGAAAATAAAAGATATTAATTTATTGATAATGCGTTTATTTAATTTAGAAAATAGAGATTTCCTTACATCAATAATTTCAAATAATAATACTTATTATAAATATATTTGCACTGGAAATGAATATTTATCTGAAATTTTTAAAAAACCATTTAATTTAAAAATATATTTCATTCAAATAAATATGAGAATAAAAGAACTTCAATTAAATTCAGAAATGAAAGAAGAAAAAAAATTATTTGATTTTTTTTTAAATCCAAAAACTTATTTAAGTGAAGGAAGTACGTTAATGACTAATAAAAAAGCTTTTAATAATGGAGAAGATGAAATAAATTCTAATATTTCATTACAATCTAATATTGTTACAGTCAATAATTTAAAATTGTTAAAATTAATATCTATGATTAAATTAAATGAAGATAATAAATTTCATATTATTAATCTTCCAAGAATTATATCTTATAGTTTAAATGATAGTATAAAAATTTTATATACTCAAATTAAAAATTGTTTTCAATTAGGAAAGGAAAATTTTAGTCAATTAAGTGATCAAGATAAATTAGATTTAAAGACATATAAAGATTTAGATTTATATATAAATGAAAATCAAAATTTAAATGTTCCTTTTATTCTCTTTTTTACAATTAAGAAAAAAGGAATTAATGAAGAAAAAGAATATTATATTAAAATTCCATTTTCTGAAATGACATTAGGGAAATTTTCAGAATTTGTTAGAAATTCTCTTTTACAAAATGATGAATTGAAAAATTGTGTTTTCAAAGAAGGTAATATTTATATTATTTGGTTAAAATATGAAGAATACATTAAAGAAATTGAAAATAGTTTTGTGTTAGAAAATATAAAAGAAATAAATCCATATGAAATAATAATAAATGAAGAAATTAAAATCAATGAATATGAAATGAAAAATAATAATTTTAATAAAAAAGAAATATCATTATATGAAATACTTAGAATTTATAATCAACATGAAAAATATGAAAATGAAAATAATTTTTTTTGTGAAAAATGTAATAAAAATGTTATTGCGGTTAAAAAAACATTTTTATATTCTTTACCAGAAGTTATAATTTTTCATTTTAAAAGAAAAGAAAATGGAAATTATAATAAAATTAAAATTAATTTTCCTTTTGAAGATTTAGATTTAAATCCTTTTTCATATAAGAGCGTAAATAAAAGATATGATTTAATTGGGATAATAAATATTGAAGGAGATAATAATAATGGACATTATAATTGTTTTTGTAAAAATGATATTACTCAAAAATGGTATTTGTTCAATGATTCAGCTTGTTTTCCAATTGAAGATTTATCAAAAGAAATTAAATTTGAAGAAGTATGTTTATTAGTATATAAAAATAGAAATTTTAAAGAATTAATCAATTATTAATTATAGTTAATTGTTTATAGAATTATTTTGATTGAAAATATTGTAATGAAATAAAAGATAAAATTTGGTAATGACTATTATTTTAAAAAATCAATATGTAAATTAGTTTTTTTAAATTTGATATAATTTATAAAACCTTTATTTAATAATTAAGAGATGTAATTCATATAATATAAAAAATAATGGAAACATAAAAGGGATAAGACGACAAAAATTATAATATTTAAATAAATAAATTAAATTTTAAAATAAAAAAAATATTGAAAAGATTAAAAAAATAGTTTATTAAGAATGAATTTCTTTTATACAAATATAATTCCAAATTTTTGAATTCTTATTAAATAATATTATATGCTTATAAGAGAATTTGTTTTTTTTATAATTGTAGATTTTCTCTCAAAAAAAATTGTTAATTTTGATTGTTTATAAAAGTATTATTTAAAAATATTAAATTTCTAAAAATAAAAATAATATGAAAAAAGAAATTCAATATATTTATAAAAGAATATTAAAATATATTTTTTCCAATTCCATAAAATTCAATTCCCTCATAAAAACAGCTACATTAAAATATTGTATATTATGAAATTACTACTTAAAAAATTAAAAATAGGATTTTATTGATTTAAATATTTTGAATTATTTTTTAAAATTTAAAAACATCATATAAATATTTTTTATAAGGAACATCAGAATAATTTCAAAATAATTTGAAGAAACTCTTTAAAATTAAATAAAGTTTTTTCTTTATAATTTTTTTATCAAAAAAAATATTATAGGTAAATAATTATTTTACATTCTATAAGAATATTCATCTTTTTTTATCATTTATTTGTATATATCCTTAACAATTAATAATTTTAATAATTCACTCATATATCTTTTAAATGTTTCTCCAATTGAAGGAAAACTAAATTTTTTTTCATATATTGTCACATCTTAAACTTATATTTGGAAAAAGATTTAATTCTAATAATATTTTTGTTTCTACTTTTTGTATCTATGAATATAATAATCTTTTTCCTTTTATTTAATATTCTATATATATTTCATTAACATATTTATTTAAATTACATGAAATAATTTTGAAAGTTTTTGATTTTAATATTTCATTATCATAAGAATCCTATATTGTATTGAAAATTTCACTTATCATTTTATTTATTTTTACTCTTAATGAATTAACTCTACTTATTAATAATTCTCAACATTTTTTAAATGAGTATCTAACATTCAATTAAATCGATCATCTGTCTCATTATAAAATGTAAGGTTTTCTACTACAATTGCATTATCAATTTTTTTTTAAACAAGATAAAATATTTAATACTTTAACAACTATTTTATTACCGATTATTGTAAAATCATTATTTTTCAATAAATAACAGTATCTTCAAATTTACCATTATAGGAATAAATGAAACACTTGCATAAAGACCATTTTTAGCTCCTAATAAAACAATACTAAAAATATTTTCGATTTTTCTCGACATTTTAAAAATAATAAATTTATTTTAAAATTACATTAAAATCAATTTTTTCAAAAATGTTATTTAAATATAAATTTAATTTTTAAATTCTTTGAATCAAAAAAAAAAAACCTGAAAAAAAAAAGTAAAAAAAAAATATAATTCCCTAAAATGATATCTAAAAATTAAAAAATATATATTTTCTTGGAATAATTTCTGATAAATAACAAACTCTCAATTAAAAATCCTTAAAAAAAAATAAAATAAATGTCACATAAACAAAACCAAAGACAAGGATTTCCAAAATCAATATTTTTAAACTCAATAAACCCAGATTTCCTTTGTTCAATTTGTCAAAATATAGTTCGTTATCCATGTGAATGCTCATCATGTGGAACATTATTTTGTTTAAATTGTATAAATCAAAATATAGAAAATTCAAATAATCAAAAAACTTGTCCTTCATGCAATAAAATCCAATTTACTTTTCGTCCAGTTGGAAAAGTGATAAAAAATATATTATCTTCTTTAGAAGTAAAATGTCCAAATGAAGATTGTTTAAAAATAATGACATTAGAAAAATATGAATCACATGAATTAATATGTGGATTACCAAAATGTCAAAATATAAAATGTTTAAAAAGAACAGAAAATCAAATATTATATAAAGAAGAAAACGGAACAGAATATAAATTCTGTTCTGAAAATTGTAAATATTCCTTTATTTTTCAACAAAAAGTAAAAAATAATAAAAATATAAATGAATTATGTAATTGGTTTCACAATTTTGTATGTAATACATTACAAAATAACATTCATAATAAATGTAAAAAAAGAATAGATAACTTAAAAAATATAATAAGAGCAATTTCAGGTGATTCAAATACACAAATTAATGATTTAGATTATGCTCCTGGATTAACATACTTTAAATGGGATAATATAAATAAAGGACAAGGTATTCAAGTATATAATAATGGTGAAAGTATATTTTTAAATGAAACATGTTATGCTTTTAAATCAATTGTTTCTAATGTTCCTTTCACTTGTGGAATTCATTATTTTGAAATAATTGCAGATAGAAGAACTGAAAATGAGTTAAAAATTGGAGTTACTAAAAATTTAAATTTTAATTATGATACTTCTTTCTGTGATTATGAATTCGGTTGGGCTTTTTATGGTATTGGACAATTGAGACATGGAAATAATGCAACAGGGGAAAATTATGGTAAAAAATTTAAGAAAAATGGAATTTTAGGAGTTTTTTTAGATATGAATAAAGGAATTTTAAGTTTTGGACTTGATGGGGAATTTTTAGGAGTTGCTTTTAGAGATGAAGAATTAAAATATGGAAATATTTACGCAGCTGTGTCATTACTTCATATAGGTGGATGTACTGTACAAACTAATGTTCCTGCTCCACCTTATTTTTTTAATCATAATTAATCTTTTTTTTAATTCAGATTTTGGTATTTTATGATTATTATAGTTAATATTGTTTTGTTTTGTTTTATTTTTTTATTATTATATTTTTATGAATTTTTACATTTTGATTTTTAAATTTAGTTTTTTAAATTTAGTTTTTTAAATTTTAAATAAATAATTAAATTAAAATAAAAAAACTTAAATTTAATTCCCTAAATAAGAAGTTAAAATAATTAAAAAAATACCTTTTGAATATAAATAAAATTTAAATAATTATTATATAATTTAAAACAGGTCCGAAAACCAAAATTTTAGAGATTAATCATATTATTAACAATTCCATCACTTTCTTGATAAGTTTGTTCTTTAGGATTAACAACCCAATTTCCATCAATAATATATTTATAAAAATATTTTCCTCTCTTAACCTTCAAAGTAACAGTATATTTCTGAGCGACATCATCATATTTAAGAGGATGTCTAACTTGCCATTTATCAAAAGAACCACAAATTTGAACACTTTGAGGTCTTTGTCCTTCTGGTTGATAAGAAAAAGTAATTGGAATTCTAATTTCTCCATCAACAATCACACTAGGAGGAGCAATAGTAAACATTTGAACATTTTTACTAGAAAGCATCTCAGCTTGTTTCTTTGCGAATTCCTCAGTTTCTTTTCTTCCTAAAACATAAGCTTCATTAGGTTGAAGATTTTTCAATTCATTAGCAGCTTGTTCTAATTCACCAGGTTGTAATTTAGTTTCAAATGCTTCTTTAGTATTAAAGAATATTTTATTTTTTAATCTATAATATTCACGACACCATGCTCTAGAAACAGTAGCGACATCAATAGCACTATCAAAAGCATTTTTTCTACATTGTTCATATTTTTCTTTATTAGCGAATAAATCAAGTGATCTTGAAATAGCATAAATTAAATCACCTGGTGTATAAGTTTCGAAAGTAAATCCATTCCCTGTGTTAGTATCCCATTGATATTCAAAGACAGTGTCTCTAAGACCTCCTGTTTTAAAAGCAATAACAGGAGTACCAGCAATGAAGAATTCATGTTGAACAATTCCACCAGGTTCGAATAAGGAAGGCATGAGACCAAAATCAGAACCAAGATTAATTTTAGGACCATCAGTAAAGAACTCATTTGGATCTGCCCAGAAAGCATATGGATATTTTCCTTTTAAGTAGTTGATTTTACCTATGCAAGCTGCTACATAAGGATCACTTGGGGATCCCATTCCTCCTACAAGAATGTTAACTTTTCCATTTGTTTTTCTTATTATTTCCTCAGCTGCATCTAATATCATTAAAACTCCCTTTTGTTGAGTAAGACGACCAACAAATGAATATACTGGAACGTTGAAATCTGCATCTCCATAACCAAAATATTTCTTTTGAATGTATCTTTTACATTCATTACGATCTCCTCCTGCTTTTTCCTTTAAGGCTTGAAGTCTCTTTTCACGGAAAATACCATTAGGGAAAGCAAATGGTTGTGGTTTCATTTTAAGAATGGGAGCTAAAGGAGAAGAACCTAATAATTCATCTCTATAAGAATAAGATACTGTTCCCCATTGATCACTACACATTAAAGCACATCTACTAGGATTTATTACTTTATTTTTCCACCAAGGATCTACTAAAGTATCAGTTGGTAATTGATGAATATAATCTAATGTTCCTTGTTCAGGAGATGGATATAATCTTCCTTCATAAGTTGGTTCTAAATTATGGCAAATGTGGAAGAATGTAGTTCCATTGAATGTATCTCCAAAATGACCATTCTTTGCATAAGCAGCAGCAAGACCTGTAAACCAATCATTAGTCATTACCACAGCTGGAATTTTATTCAAGTCACAAAGTAATTGAAGAGATCCTTTACAGAATAAACATATTTGTCTTAAAGTATACTCACATGATCCATCAGGATATGGTTTAGGGAATATTTTATAATTATGAAGGAAATAATATTTAATTCCTCCATTTCCTTCTCCCATATGAACACCAAAAGTATATTCTCCATCTAATTTAACAGTTGTATTTTGTAAGTATTTTATATTAAATGGATCATTTGCTAAATAATCACTTTGTCCTTTTCTATTTCTATCATAATATGGTGATATCATTATTAATTCTTGTCCTAATTGTTGAAGTCCTTGGCTTAATTCATCAACCATAACTCCTAATCCACCAACTGTACTCCATCTTCCTAATTCAGGAGTAATGAAACAAATAGGTCCCAAAACATTAGAATTAAGCATATTTGAAGCAACTTCAGGAATTTTAGCATTTGGTGATCCTGCTAATGCATCTTTTAATTGTTGTGCTTTAAAACAATAAGAGAAAAATCCAGTACTTAATTTTTCATCAGTCCATATAAAAGCTAATTTACGAATATATTCTTCAAAAGAAATATTATATTTTGATAATAAACCAAATAGATAATTCATCCATTTACCAAATTCTTCCAAAGGAAGTTTTTTTTCGATTATTTCTCTTAATTGCAAAGAAACTTGATAACTATCAACAGATGGTCCATTAGTTTTAATTTCACTGATCATTCTTTCAATAGATCTTTCAATAATATGTTTATAATTATCTCCAGTAAATGGAATAATTGAAAATCCAAAGCATAAAGTAGCATAAGGATCAATTTTCCTATTAACATGTCCTTGAACTAATTCTCTAACAAAATAAAAATCTCCTTTTTCCTCACTGAACCAATTTTCAATATAACAAATAGCATTAAAGTTCATTTCTTCATCAGTAACATTTCCTTGAGCATCAGTAACTTTTAAAAGATTAGAAAGATCTAATTTAAAATTAGTTTCATGTTCAGTAAAATTAATAGCAAAAATACCAGTTTCCTCAGGAGTTTGTCTTGCAAAGGCAAAAACTCCATTATGTTGTTTTCCTTCATGATCAAGAGCATTTAAATAAATTAATTTTCCTCTTCTAAGACATTCATGTGTATATCTCATTTTTCTCCTATGATCATAATGGAATTTAATTTTAGTTAAATCAAATCCAGTTTTAGGTCCTAATTCATTAACTAATTGTTGTTGTTTAAATTCAATTTCAACTGCTTTACTAAGTTCAATTCCACTTAATTGGATTAAAGCACTAATACTTTCATTTAAATCATATGAAGGAACATAATTAGTTAAATTAGTTATTGATGTTTGTCCTGAAGTACTTTCAGAATTTTCTTTTGATGCTTCTCTTTCTCTTTGTTCTTGTTGTTTACTTTCAATTAATCTCATAAGTGATTTACTTCTTTTTTTTGAAGTTAAATTAGTAGTTGAAGCATTTCCGCTTTTTGCTCCATCTTTAGTTTCATAAACATTAACAATCTTAACTCTATAAGCTTCACCATCAATTTCATTCATGAATGTCATGGGAACATCAGGTAAAGTAAAAAGTAAATCAACTGCAGCCCAGTTTCCTCTTCCATAAAGTAAAGCTGGATAAGGCCATATTTGACCACTTGAACTTTGAACAAGAATTGCTCCTTCTGGTAAACCTTTGTAATTTTCATTATACCAATTTTTAATTGTTTCCACATTTCGAGGAGCAATTGTATCTATTCTTCCATCTCTTTGAATTTTCTTTCCTAAAATTTCAGATAATAAAATTGGTAATGTATACATTCTTGGAATTATACCACTTTTACTTAGAATAATATGTCTATTTGAGAAACGACCACTTAACCAACATTCACCGAAGAAAACAAAGTGAGGATAATCTTTCCAAATTGATTTAGTTAATTTTATTAAAAATGGATTTGCATATGTTTCTCCAGCATCACTATTATAAAAACCACTTTCTTCATTAGGCATAACAATTTCACCATTTAAAATATCCATTGGAGAATAAGCTGGTTTTCCATCAATATCATTTCTATACATTTCAGCAGCATCAATTTCCATAATTTGAGGCCAAGCTTGACAATTATCTAAATGAACACCATCAATACCATATTTTTCAATTAAAATTCTTATTTCATTTATTAATAAATCCCAAGCTTCTTTTTTTCTATAATTTAAAACAGCAGAATCATCATATTGAACAGAAGCACCATCTGTACCATAACAAATTTGCATTTTTCCTTTATTATCAAGACAATGTAATAATATATTTCTATAAATTCTATAAGCTCTACTTGAACTGATTCTAGCAAGAGAATCTAAAATAACTTTCATTGAAAGTCTTTTTGCCTTTCCCATAAGAGATCTAAAAGCTTTATCACCTCCTAATAAAGAAGAAACAGCACTTCTACAAGTAATAGCCATTGGACTAGCATCTCTATTAGCAAAGTCAATTGCTTCTCCACCTTGTTCATCATATGCTATTTCATTATCTCTTTCTAAAGCTCCCATAATATATAAACAATTAACATATCTATGACTATATTCATCTAATTTATTTTCTAATGTTTTAAAACTTCCTCTTTTAGTGATTGATCCTTGTCCTTTATCTATTTGAGCACCTATTAAATCACAGAAAACTTCATGAACACTTAAATCTTTTATGTCTTTATCTAAAACTATAAATCTACCTTTTCCATCTACTACTTCATTATCACTATTTATTATTTTCACATTTGTATATCTTCCATTTGCAAATTTTGCTAAATACCAATCATAATAACCACATTTAGTTACTTTTCCTAAAGGAAATACAAATTTAGTTAAATCATTTTCTGTTTTTTCATTTTGAGCTTTTAAAAACGTAATGACATTTCCTTTCACATTTTCATTTTCACAAGGAGAATTTGTTATAAGAACAATTTGCTGTTCTGCATAATCACTTTTTCTAATAGATAATTCTAATATAATATCATCATCTAATAATTTAATTCTAATATTTTTTAAATTATATGCTGACTTATCTTGCCAATTACTTTCATCATATATAATAGTTAATATTTTAACAGCTTCATTTCTTAATTCTCTTTCAAAATGACCTAACAATTGAATATATAATCTTTCTAAATTATCAATTGATTCTAAATCATTTACATTTTGAAATACAATTAATAATTTCTTTAATTGAGATAAAACTTTCATCCATTCATCTTTTCTTTCTCCATTAGCAAATAAAGTAACCATTTCATTATATTTATCTAAAGTGAATTTTTCTTTTTGTGCTGTTTCAACAACTTTTAATAAATCATCTTCCATTGTTTGGAAATTAGTAGTAAAAGCTGATAATTCTGAAATGCCTAAAAATAATATTATATTCTTTATTATATGTGCCTTAACATAAATGTCTAATCTTCCTTTTCCATTTTCTCCAATTTTAATTAAATTATCATTTAAAACAAATTTCCCATTTGATGATGTCTCATTGTTATTTAATAAAATTGGAATTTGAGAAATATCATTTTCATCTTTTTTTTCTGTTACTTTCCCTTTAAGTTCATTTGAAATACAATCAAAGTTAAAATGTTTATTTTCAATATCTGATAAGAGTAAAATATTTTCTTTCAAAGAATCCATTAAAACTTTTTTAACTTCTTCACTTTTTATTTTTGAAAGAATTCCATAAAATGGAATAAACATTTGATGTAAATATAAATAAATTTTAAAAAAATCTTCTGAAGGAATTGTAGGAAGACCATTTTTTTCTATAAATGAAATTAAAGATGAATCTGGTTCGTTTGGTTTTAAATCACTTAATTTTTGTATTAAAGGTAATGATATATAAAATTGATTTTCCATTTTTTAGCTTTTTATTTATTAGATTTATATTAATTTTTTGGTTTTTTATACCAAATTGTTCAATTATTTAATTTTTTGACAAATACAGTTAAATTAAATTACAACATATTGATAATGATTTTTTAATTTTTTTGAATTTCAATTTTTTTAATTTTTTTATTTTGTTTTATTTGGGAAATTTTAGGGATTAATTTATTAATGAAGATTGAAGTGTTTTAATTGTGTGTTTTTTTTAAATATTTTTTTGGAAGGTGATGGGATGACATATTTATTGGAATTTCATATATTTTTAGGGTAATTATACATTTTATTTTTATATTTTTTTGTATAATTTTTTTTTAATTATTATATTCTAATTTATTAATTAATTAAAAAAAGGATTAAAATCATATTATAATATTTTAATATTTTATTAATATTAAAAACTATTATTTTATTTTAGATATAATATATAAAAAAGAAATATACATAAATGAAAATATAAGTTTATTTTTTAATCATTGACTTTAATTAACTTTTTTAGAAATCATTTTTTTTTCTTTCAAACTATTATAAAATGCAATTTTTAATAATAAATTAACTAAAAATGAATTAATTTACTCATTAATATAGGAATTAAAAAATCCAAATAAAACACATAAAATAAAAAGTTCAATGATTTTTCAAATTGATAAAAACTATAAAAATATATAAGAATAATAATTATTTGATGAAATACTTTCATATTATTTAGATAAAATTAATTAAAAAAGTATGAAAAAGAAAAATGTTAATAATAATAAGATCATTTAGTATATAATTCTATTTTTAAAAAAGTAGATTTATTCCATAAAAATTAATCAAAAATAATATAAGTCAACTCTAATTTTATTCTATATTTTTTAAAGCATAACAAATTATAATAAATATAATATCAATATCAATTAAATTTTAATTATATTAAAACAATATTAGAATAAAATATATAATATTGATATTGCAATAATATATTATTTACAGGAATAATTCCTGAAACATTTTCAAAATTATTTTTTGTTTTAATTCCTTTCCTCAGTTATTATATATTTTTTTTTAAATATAATAGAGTGATTAGAACAATAAATAATCTTTTTTCTTAAAACCTTTGATATAATTGTTTTTTATTTTATATTATTTCATTCACCATATCCAAATAAATATAACTTTTTTTAAATCCATATAATTCAACCAACTTTTATTTAATCTTGAAAGGAAATAATAATTTACATTTTTAGAATTAAAAAATAAATTTAATTTTTAAAATTATTAGATGTTTAAAAATATGTTTAAGAATAATAACATATATAATATAATTAACATTTATAAATTAATTAAAGATTTGAAAATCTTCAGGAGTAATTCTCTTTTAATTGTTTTTTTTCAGTTCTTGAAATTAGAATCAATATATTTTTTATTCGTGAAAATATCTCTAATGATTCTTTAATATTTAGAAGATATAATACAATGATTAAATCTAATATATATCTTTACATTAAATAATAAATATTCCAATTAAATTTTCATGATACTAATATTTATTAGTTTTTTTTACTTTTATTCTAAATCAGGATGTCAAAATATTTTTTTATAAAATATAACTTTATATTTAATATTTATTCTTGTATTTCATCCATTAAATCCCTATAAAAAATATAATGACTCAAAATAAAATTAATGAATAACATATTTGTATATTTTTAATTTCATCATTACAAATTTGATATTATTATTTTTTCATAAATTTTGATGTCTTATAATTAATATTTTGAAATCGTTGAAAAAAGCAAAATAATCGAATTTTTTTTGTTTTAATATTAGAAGAAAAAAAAATTAAACAAGGTAAATAATTTGATAATACTTTAAAAACATTATATTTTAAAAATATAAAAAAACTCAAAAGAATGAAATATGATTGGGGATTGGGCCCAATCCCCAATTATTAATTCTCATTTTTTTTTTGATTACCAACTTTAAAAGTAATTATTAATTTTAACAATAAAAAATATAATTAATTTATTCATTTAATATATTCAAAATATTTAAACATTTTGTAAAAATTATTATCACTTATAAAAAATAGTTAACTAAGATATTTAATCATTTAATTTTTTTTATTAGAAAATGGGAAATGAAACAAATTCAAATGGAGTACAAACTAAAACTAAAACTTTTTCATATATTGTTGGTTCAAAAGAAGAAATGGCTTTTAAAGAGTTGAAGAATGGACAAGAAAATTATAATAATTCTAATTACGAAGAAGCAACTCAACATTTAATGAAATCGCTTTTATTTAATTATGATAATTTTGTTCATGAAGCATTATCAAATTCGTTTGGGAAATATTTTATCACTTGTCTTAA
>JAEEGK010024441.1_pt1 | contig 12520 bp, 7 predicted proteins | sample 8958771 | NCBI WGS metagenome assembly JAEEGK01 (sample SAMN16246547, study PRJNA631951) | gut metagenome | biome: gut microbiome; feature: rumen; material: SC-attached | host: Bos | place: Iran: Karaj | collected 2018-10 | reverse complement strand
ATTGGGAATCCATCCGGAAGGAAAGCCATCTCAAAGCAAAGGGCAGGATTGCCGGCAAGCTTGAAGGATTGCTTTCTGACAACTTCATCTCCGTCGGCAACATAACTGTCCGCAAGGTCAGACAGAATGTCTTCCGGAGCCACCTCATCAAAGCCTGAATTGGCGTTTTCTATATAGTTGTACATTACAAATGAAGCCAGTGTATCTTCGGGGAATCGGTAATAGTGACCGCTTTCGCTGGAATCTCTTGTCCAGACAGAAGGCATCTTGTAGGTGATGTTCATGAAGGTCTCATCCTGATCAAATTCAGGAATGCTTACAGTGTAATCAACCTGGGTAAGACGGAAATTGTTGTCCACACTTTCCAGACGGTATGCGTATTTCTGAAAATCCTTTGGCTGGAAAGCCATTGATGGCATACCAAAATCTGCTTCATAACCTGTATATACTCCGAATATTCTGACGAACTGATCTACAGTCTTTTCTACGAGCTTATAGTAATCATCTGTTCCGGACGTGCCAACGGATACAATCCAGTCGCCGTCTTTGGTCTTTACAGTGATTGCTTTGGCTTCCTTGTCGTAGTCTTCAACTTTTCCCTGTATCCAGATTCTGCTTCCTGACTTTACAGAGCTGCCTTCTAGGTAAGCAGCATAATCAGTGACTTCATCGAAATCGTCGGTGAAAAGAGGATCAACCACATTTTCGGGTTCCTCAAGCTCTTTTACTTCTTCCTTAACTTCCTCAACTGAGGCTTCGGCAGGAGCTTCTGAAACTTCTTCAACTGCGGTGTCTTCCGGCTCTGGAGCAGGTGGTTCTTCCTTTGCTCCGGCACAGGCTGTGGTTACAACCATTAGGGCCATTATCAAGGCTAATAATCGTAGTCTTTTTTCATGGGAGCCTCCTTTTTTATTAAAAATTCATAAGTAAGGACAGGTTATTAAGTTATACTAATAGTATAAACGGAGTATTGTATCTAAAAATAGCGATGAGACAAATAATATCTTAATTTTTTATAAACAGGAGAAGGTTTATGTATAGACCCAGACGTACTGTTTCAAAAATTAGAGTAGGCCGGATTACAAGGGGAATCTATGGGGTACAAAAAGTATGGTATGGTATTTAGAGAAATAAATATCTGAATTACAGATGCAGTCGGCAACAAAGGTTTTGTGCATAGTCGCGGAAGGGGATGTACATGGATACTTTTGCAGGAAGACAGATCACGGACAGGATACACTTCAGGAAAAAGAAATTTCCCGGAAGGAAGAGCGTTAAGAGAATTGCTGCCCTGACAACACTTCTTATGGTGCTGGCTGCTTTTTTGGTGCCTGCCTTTGCACTTCCCGCCCTGGCTGAGGATGGGGGCTTTACCATGGAGGTTCCCTTTAAACTGCAGTACGGAAGGGAGGATATCTGGACCAATGGTACCGGCAACTCCAGGCACTATCTGACCATGTGGGAGCACGGCCCTAACATGTTCTTTCAAAATGATCTTATAAACGCCGGTAGCATGCAGGTGACCCATGACAGCGCGGGATACCACCTGAGCGTTGATCCCGTAAAGATTGAGGAAAAGACCGGCGATTCAGAGCTCTATCACTTGAACACACTGGACCTTGGCTACATGAGCTTTACAGCCAGGGATCCAAAGCTGATAACCATAGAGGACGGGTACAACGCCAATTTCTATGCCTATAACTTTGTCCTTGATGCTCCGGTGAGGTTCTATCAGAAGCTGGAGATATATTACTCCGAGGACAGATATCAGGGGACCCATGAATACCAGCTGAACATAGAGCACTGTACCCTGACAGTGATGGTAGGGGTGCGTAAGGACGAGGTCGTGCCCGAGACCGGCCAGTATCAGTTTGAATTCCAGGGAACACAGCAGTACATAGATACGGATCTCAACAAGAACGAGACCACCACCATTGGTGACGACTATGAGGAAGAGCCCTCATATTACATTTTTTACTGGGAGGGCAGTGAAAGGCCCCTTACTCTGAGCGGGATCGGCGCTCCGGCTGCCGTTGATGAAAGCACCCAGGAGGAAGTGACGCAGAACGCCTCAGAGACCGCCGGGGAGACAGGTACGGACTTCAGCACTGACATCGTGGAGGGCGACGAAGAAAAGGAGGAGCCTCAGAAAGATGATGATGAGGGCAGTATATCTCTTCCGGGAGCCGTAGCGGTGGGAGTGGGCGCTACCGCTGCAGGAGCGGCAGGCGCAGCTGCAGCAGCTTCATCCTTAAGCGGAGGAGCCGAGACTGCAGAGGAAGATAAAAAGCGCTACAGGATGTACGTGGGAAAGAACTTCGGAGATGCCATAAGAAAGGGCGCCAGTCCTGTGGCCGTCACTGCAAGGATAGCAGAGATTGGAAAAGGCGGAGAAAAGAGCAGGGACGATCTGACGAGGAACATCTCTGTCTCCGGTACCGGAGTTAGCATAGTGTCCGCAGCTCTCAAGGGCTCGGTACTTGAGGCTCTTGTCAGCGCAGATGAAGCCTCCCAGGCCAAAGAGGGAACCGTGACCTTCTCCTATGCGGGACTTGGCGGAAACTTCAAAAACAACATCGTGTTCAGACTGGTGGGCAAGCCCTACCTGAGATTCCCCGAGGTTACTGCAGGGGGCGATAAGTGGACCCTGAATGCAGACATCTGGGTTGATATGATAGCGGGCGATGAAAAGACCTATCCCGTCCTCATATATTTTGAGGACGCCATTGGTGACCCTACAGTCCTTAAGTTTGGCGACAGCGATGACCTGAAGGTGTCATCAAGGCCGGCAGACAGGCTCCACACCTTCTACGCCGACATAGCAAACAGAACCCTTAAGATCGAGGGGGACGGCTCTGCCTTTGCAGAAATTGAGGAGAGGTACGTCTCTGTCCATGCGGAGTTTGAGAACGGCGATCAGGTGGACGGGATCATCAACATAAGGCTCTATCCGGAGGGACTGGTGGTAAGGCCTGACCCTGAAAGGGTTGAAGACTCACAGATGCTCCTTAATGCCTATGAGGATGACATCTTCTACGGAGATGATGTGGCGCCTACACCACGGTTTCTGCCTACAAGGTTCAGGGTGATGGTAGCTCTTTCTACAAAAGACGGAGCAAGGATAATAGATGGCGACAAGGCCGGGATCAAGATGGGAAAGCTCATAGGAGAAGAGGGCGCAGCAGCGGGCCTTGCCGAGAAGTTCGACTATGAGCTGTCAAACGTGGGATCTGAGTATACCATGGTCTCAAAGAGGGCCATTGTGGAGGCGGACGTGCCATTTCTCATGAAGCTTCCTGTGTCCTGTGAAGTTGAGGGAGAGCTCTTTGAGGCAGAAGTGCCAGTGAGGGTTCTGGGACTTAAGCCCGCGCCTCTCCAGGACTGGCAGATGGAGCTTAAGAAGGTCATCTACGCCATCAAGAGGTTTGTGGATGACGGAGAGAAAAGAACCTACTGGGTCATGATCCTTAAGCGTCACATGGACAGCGGCAATTACTCCGCCTACACCCTCAGGATGATGTGGTGGGGTATCTACTACGAGTACTATGATTTTGAAGTTTCGGTGGGAGCAGGTTACCTGTTTAAGGCCGAAGTGGTGGACTGGATGCTCTCCGGAGCAGAGCTCACCAAATGGGTCTGCGGCGTGGCCTTTTCCTACTGCGCAGACGCCTATACGGGCAACCCGATTGCAGGTGCCTTTGTCCAGATGGCCTATGAATTTGCCATGGACAGTATAGAGGAGCTGACAGATGCCTTCATAAACGGCAGGAGCTTTGACTATGAAAGGCTCAATAGCTTCAAGCATATAGCAGATGCCGGAGACAATATCGCAGGCTCCATGATGACTGACTCCCTGGTGATCGGAAAGCCGGGAGTTAAGATGCAGAACGCCAAGTTCATCGGAATGTACTTTGGCTTTCTGGTGATAAAGAATTTCCTTGATAAGATGAATAAATCCGGAGAGATTGACCTTCCGGGAGCTATATTTGCTGCCCTGAAGGACATGACCACCACCATGTTCAAGGTTATAGCGGGACACCTCTTTGGTGCCTGGATCAAGAACCGCGAGTTCCAGAAGCAGGCCACCAACAGACTGGCCAAGTATATCGCAAGAGGCTACACGACCTTTAAGGGCGACAAGCTGGTCAAAGGCGGAGAGCTTGCCAAGAAATTCCTGGAGGAGTGCGTGGGCGAAGGCGTTGGAACCATTATCGAAGCTGCAGAGAATAAGTACCAGACCTCGGAGTTTGGCGTTGCTGAGAACGGTGACTTCACCATTACCTTCAGGCTCTGGGAGAGCGAGGGGAGCGATCCTATATGCTGCCGCATCAATCTCACGAAGTCATTTACATTTGCTTTTTACGGGCCCTACAGCCCGCTGGTCATCCTGTATGATCTCATCTTTGGGCAGCTCACCGGAGAGCCGGCTATGGTCTCCTTCCCTGAGGATCCCAAGCAGGTGAGACAGAGAAGGATGAAAGAACGTCTTCAGACAGCTAAGCTGTACGACGATCAGAATTAAAGGGGGTGGCAGGTATGGCAAATTTCTGTAAGAATTGCGGTAAGCCCCTGGAGCCCGGGGCAAAGTTCTGCACGGAGTGCGGCTTTAAGATCATGGAACCAAAGAGCAGCGCAGGGTTTGGGGTAAATAAAGGTGTTAGTGCGGCAGCAAATGCCCATTCCGCTGCGGCTGATATGGCAGGAAGAGCTGCCATGAATATTGCAGAGACTGTTGCAGGTGAGTTTGGAGCGCCTGCGGCAGCTGCGGTGAAAGAGGGCACTAAGCGCATAAAAAAGGGAGGGATAGCCGTAAGCGCAATCCTTCTAATTGGCGTGTGGATCGCCCAGATCGCGCTCATGAGGATGAATATCGAAAACCCCATGACCAGGATCCTCAACTTTGCCACCTATGCAAGGGGCGGCATGGACAGAGGGATAGCAGGCCTTTTGGGAGGCACTATAGGAAGGGGCGTCTTTGCCTCTGCCTTTGTGACCCTTCTTGGAGGCGGGGCCGGGATGGTAGCCGCGGGCTTTAGAAATGTCTTTTCCGGCAAAAGAGCTTCTGAGGGTTTGGAGAGCGAGGGAAAGGGCAGCTTTTTCCTGGCCCTTCTGGGAGCCGTTCTGGCCATTGTGCTGTACTGGATATTTAACGGCAATCTGAAGCTTTCGGGAATCATGGCGGGCGTTGCGGGAATACTGGTGGCAGCCAGGAGCCTGGGAAGCAGGGCAGGAGGACTGTACCGCTTTGCATCTAAGCTTTCGCCCATAAAGTCAGAGGGAGGTAAGCTTCCAAATCCCGCAGGAGCAAAGAGCCTTCTGACCGGCCTGATGACGGGCTTTACCCTCTCAGTGGCAGCAGCCGCAGGAGCAGCAGGTCTTTCGGCAGCAGGACTGTCAGCTCCGGGGCCCTTAGACGACCTTATCCCGGGACTAATTCAGCAGGATAAGGAGGAGCCTGAAAAAGAGGAGGAGCCTTCCGAAGAACCTGAGAAGGACCAAGGCCCAGCAGTTTCAGAGGAGGACCTTGCAGGACCTGCTGAAAGCGAAGAAGCCAAAGCCACTGAAGAAGCTGAAGATAAAGAGAAGGATGCACCGGCTCAGGAGAGCGAAAAACCGGCGGATGCAATGGATTTCCTTCTGGGAGAGAGCGAGTCAGCACCCCCCTCCGGCGAGGGAGAAGCGTCATCTGAGGACTACTCCCAGGGGCTTGACGGCTATACTCCCGCCACATATTCTGTCACCGGCGGAGAGTGGACCACCCTCCAGTCGGGAGAGAAGATATACACCCTGGCAGACGGCACGGAAACCATGAACGTCTGGGTTGAGGACAAGGACAAGTACTACTATGTGGACTATTCGGGCTGCCTTATGAGGAGCAACTACGCCCAGGACGGATACTGGGCCGGCGAAGACGGCTCATGGGACCAGAGCAAACCCAGGAGGACAGACGACACCCAGCCCGTCAGCGGAGCGGAGTACGGCACAGACCCCAAGGTCACTGTGGAGATACTCAATTACTCCGACGACTCCCACTACGCCATTGCGACCCGCAGGTACTCCTTCGGCTACGAAGAGGAGTTCAATGTGCTTCCTCTTGGGAACAGCACATATCTGCTGGAGGGGAAGAATGATTTCAACTCCGGGCTTTTGATGTCCGTATCTGAGGATCAGAGCACACTGATCATATCCGGGGCAGGGACCACTGAGGTGTACAGGAAATAGGGAATAAAGTTAAAAACGTAAGTCAATGGGGACAGGGAGTCCCCATTGACTCCCTCTTGATTTAGGAGGAACGGGTATGGAAAAGCTGCTTTGTTTTATTACCACTGTATGCGGGAAAATACAGGTTGTGTCTGACCTTTTCTGGGATTTTCCCACGAATCTCGGGTGGTATTCAAGTATTCCGATATTGGGGAATTTCTCACTTGCGATCATTCTTCTTATCGGCTCGGGAATCTACTTTTCTATCAGACTGAGGTTCATCCAGGTAAGAAAGTTTAAGCACGGCATAGAAGTACTTAAAAACAGTAAAGCGAAAACAGGGATATCGCCTTTGGCAGCCTTTTTCTTATCAACTGCAATGCGAGTTGGCCCCGGAAATATCCTTGGTGTCACAGGAGCTGTTTCTGTGGGCGGTCCGGGGGCGCTTCTCTGGATGTGGATCTCTGCATTCTTTGGGATGGCTACTGCCTTTGTCGAGTCCACGCTGTCACAGATTTTTAAGGAAGAAAAAAATGGAGAATATATCGGTGGTATGTCTTTTTATGGACGAAGACTAATGAAGAACTCCGCTGTGGTCGGCGTTGTGTTGTCACTTATGTATATAGTTTATGCTATTTTATGCTTCCCTGCTCAGGGCTTTAACACTTTATCAGCAATGGGGCAGATATGCAGCATCATCAACGGGACAGAACTTCCTACAACACACCTGGTTTATTGGATTGGATTTGCAATAATCATTATTGCTACAGTATCCGTATCCTTTGGTGGAACAAAGAAAATATCCAAAGTGACTGATGTGCTTGTTCCCGTCATGGCAGTTGTATATGTGGCTACTGTACTGATCCTGATAGTGATTAACTTCAGACGTATTCCGTGGTTTTTCTATGCTATCATTACAGAAGCATTCAAGCCAGAAGCGGTTTTTGGCGGAGCATTTGGAGTGGCACTTATGCAGGGAGTTAAGAGAGGTCTTATGTCTAATGAAGCAGGACAGGGTACCATTACGATGCCGGCAGCAGCTTCAGACGCTGCACACCCATGTGATCAGGGATGCGTTCAGGCCATTGGCGTATTCCTTGATACTATCGTAATCTGTACTCTCACAGGTTTCGTTGTAATCATGGGCAGGGTATGGCTTACTGATGCGGCAGATGCGTGGTTTGAACTTGGAAAACTCCCCAAGTATCTGGCGTCTGTAGCAGAGCTTACACCGGGAAGTTCCTTTAACAGCCTGGTGACATTGCTGATATCCCTTTGTTTTGGGCTTTTCGCATTTACCTGTCTTCTCGGATTTATGTCGTTTTCAGAGATCTGTGCAAACAGAATAAGTAAAAGTGCAGCATTTATCAATATGATCCGGTTGATTGACATCGCAGTCATATGCTTTGGAATGCTTACATCAATTGTGGGCATGGATCTTGGCGCACTATGGGATCTGTCTGATTTTGCCAATATTCTTATTGCCTACTGTAATATACCTCTTTTGTACATCGGATTTAAATACGTGAAAAAGGCTCAGGAACACTTTGAAAAGAACGATGGGACGCCGTTTACATCAAAAGTGATCGGAACTGATGTGGAAATTTGGGACAAAAAAACAGGGCCTGCGTTTAGCAAACCCTGATAAATACATAGTCGAGGCGACAAGATTCGAACTTGCGACCTCTGCGCTGCTTAAGGATAAGAACGAGAGAGTAATTATCCTGTAGAATTGGATGGTTGATAGTCCTTCTCCTTTGATATTTTTGTCCAAGAAACATCATAAGAGAAGGGGGAAGTGCAGGGAATGATCCCTACATTAAAAGAACCAGGATTAGTCAGTTTCAATAACTGATTAACCCTGGTTTTGTTTATTATCACAGTAGACCCTCAAAAACTTTGAATACCCGAAATTCTTGAAGCTATGGCTTTTTGTGGCAATGGGGAATTTGTTTGGATTGTGGTAGACGTTAGGAATGGTTTATGGCAGGAAGGCGCTATCATGGCAGTTAGACAGGTAAAAGGCATGCACAAAATCTTTTTCTGGGCTGTGTTTTATGGCAGAGAGGAGCCTTTTTGGAGCATCGACAGGTAAATTTCAGAGGAAGAACTTTTTTACAATCTCCTCGACAAGCATAGGATCCAGAAGATGCTTGCTGTCCTCGTAGGTTGTGATGAAGTTTACTCCTGGCAGATAACCGGCTCGGATATATCGATACATTTTAAAATCAACAGTCTTCTGGTAGCTTGGATCATCGCAACGTCCAAAGTGTTCCCCAAGAATGATCTGACCGGTCTTTGGATGCATTACAGTAAAATCCGTTGCTATGGAATATCCGTATATATCATGTATTTCTTCGTATCTGTAGGGAATACCGTGAGAGTATAAGATGTAAGCAATTGTTGCTTCAGATTTTGATCGGACTAATTCATTTTTTGGAGCCGGAGTGTTGAGTTGCTTTGAAAGCAATAGTTTATGTGCAAGAATTTTTGTTTCGGCAGTATTCTTATGCGAAAGATACTGTCTCCTTGCTTTTCCGTTTGCCACAATCTGTTTGTAGAATTGCGGGTATTTCTTATTACCAATCCTATGTTTATAACATACAATAGTTCCTTCCGGCATTGAGGATAGCTGACTCTCGAGCTTCTTGATGGATGTTTCCAATTCCAGTTTACGTTCAATATAGATTTGCGTTTGATTCAATAGTACATACCCTTTCTAATGATTGCTTTTCAATAAGAGGCATAGCCCTTGGTAAAAGTTGGAATGTTCCTGCGAATGCAGGTGGACATCTGGTGTGTGTGGTTGAGCACCGCACATGGATACACCGGAACACAATATAGCAAATGTTGAGAGGAAAGTAAATGACATTAAGAAAATCTTAAGTAATTTACGATATAGCGGAATTTATAGAAAATTTACTATGTTTTCTGACGAATTTGGGCGATAATATATGTGTGTAATTCCGACTATTAATACTTTCAAATATAATTGCTAGCATGAAAGGAGAATCAGCATGGAAGGCATGAGCACTCAGGATATTCTTAATGGACAGGATCTTTCGACTGCTAATGTGGATGATCTTTTAGCGGCTATGGGAGCAAATGAAGCTCCGGCAGAGGCTGCGCCCGTTGAGGAAGCACCAAAGCCTAAGCGTGGGCGCAAGAAAGCTACAGAGCAGGCACCAATAGAAGATATCCCTAATCTTGAAGATATTCTGGCGGCTCCGGGAGCTGATGCTCCAAGTCCGGCAGAAGCAGCAGAAGCCGATGCCATGGCAGCTGCAATGGCAGCAATGGCGGACGCAGGAGCAGCACCTGCAGAAGAAGCACCTGCTGAGCCAGTTGATGTTGATGCAATGATGGCAGCAATGGCAACAGCAGAAAGTGCGACTGATGTTGATGCAATGATGGCAGCTATGGCTACAGCAGAGGCAGCTCCGGCAGCGGAAGCACCGGTAGAGATACCGGCTGATGTTCCTGTAGCAGATGCAGCACCTGCAGAAGAAGCGCCTGTAGATATGGATGCGATGATGGCGGCAATGGCGGCAGCAGGAGCTCCGGCAGGAGAAGCGCCTGTAGATATGGATGCAATGATGGCGGCAATGGCAGCAGCAGAGGCAGCGCCTGCAGCGGAAGCACCGGTAGAGATGCCGGCTGATGTTCCTGTAGCAGAGGCAGCGCCGGCTGAAGAAGCGCCTGCAGATATTGATCCTGTGATGGCAGCAATGATGGCTGATGCAGCAGCTGCACAGGCAGCAGAAGCGGCACCAGCAGCGGAAGAACCGGTAGAAATGCCGACTGATGTTCCGATAGCAGAAGCTCCTGCAGAGGAAGCTCCTGCTGAGATGGACGCTGTAATGGCAGCGATGATGGCGGCAGAGGCAGCACCGGCAGCAGAAGCTCCGGTAGAAATGCCTGCTGATATAACGGCAGCAGAGGCACCGATAGAAATGCCCGCTGATATACCTGTATCTGAACCTGAGATTCTTGTAGTGATGCCTACTGAAGCATCTGCAGAAGCCCCTGCAGAGGATGCGGCAGCAGGCGAGAATCTTGATGCTATATTAAACGCAGAAGTAGATGCTTTGACTGAGCCCGTTATTGAGGAAGCACCTATGGAGGAAACTCCTGCAGAGGAAGCACCTGGCGAAATGGATGCCGTAATGGCGGCAATGATGGCCGCAGAGGCAGCTCCGGCAGAGGAAGCACCTGGCGAAATGGATGCTGTAATGGCAGCAATGATGGAAGCAGAAGCAGCCCCGGCAGAGGAAGCACCTTCAGAAATTCCTATGGAAGACTTCGCGGCAGAAGCAATTACCGAACCTCCTGTAGAGGAGACTCCTGCACCTGAAATTCCTGCAGAAGAGATTCCTGCAGCTGAGACCGCAGATCTTGATCCTGTGGCAGCAGCAATGATGGCAGCTGAACAGGCAGCAGCTGAGGAAGCACCGGCAGAGATGCCTGCTATTGAGGAACCTGCAGCAGAAGCTCCAGTTATCGATGTCGATACTGCAGAGATAGATCAGACCCCTGTTCCTATGGATATGGATGCAGCATCCGATGCTATGGAGGGTGCGGTTGAGGATATTGAGAGCTTCCTGTCTTCGGAAGATTACGAATACACTACTGTAAAGAGTGGCGACAGAACGCTCTTCCTGATGAAGACTTCTGATAATAACTCAATGGCAATAGTTTATGAAGGCAATGATTTTGACTCACTTGAGACCTCTTTTAACAAAGAAGGCAAGACCGGCTACAACGACATCATGAATGCATTCGTCAAAGAAACGATCAAGAATGGTGGATGCAGTGCCATCGTAAGGCACAAGGGCACAAAGGTTGTGGCTAAATAAATGAGCGAAAAAGGTCTGGCTTTACGGCCGGACCTTTTTAGGTACATTATGATAAAAGTAAGACGCTGCTTAGCATTGACAATTTTAGCAATGATCATTATTGTTTCCTGCGCGCCGAAAGCCTACGCACAGGATGACTTAGAGCGGCAATTTCGAGTTCTTTTTATATCTTCTTACAGTTATTCTAACGCCACTGTTCCCGATCAGCTCGAGGGTTTTAAAAAGGGAATGGAAGGCATCAATTCCGACATCACCTATGAATTCATGGATTCAGACAAATACTATGGAGCCATTGATATTCAGAATTTTGATAAGTACGTTAAGTACAAGGTCTTTTCTGCAAGAGATTACGACCTTATTGCGGTGGCAGATGACACTGCACTGAGATACGCCATAAATAACAGGTCTATGATGTTTCCGGATCTTCCCATGGTCTTTATGGGAATAAACAACAAAACAGAGGCTGTTACGGCTGCAGCTATGAAAAATGCAACGGGAATCGCTGAAAGTCCGGACTTTGAGGGTAACTATGCCCTTATGAGAGCTCTTTTCCCGGAGAGATACCATATGGTGGTGGTACTGGACTCGTCAGTTGCCGGTCAGGGTGATTATGTAGAGTTCATGAAGTTTAAAGAGAATCATCCGGATCTTGAGTACAACATTGTAAACACATCTTATTACACAGCGAAGGGGCTGGAAGATGTGTTTAAAGAGCTTGGGTCAAAAGACATTATCCTGTTTCTTGATTTTACAACAGACGGGGAAAAGAATAATTACTCCCTTCAGAATGCAGCTGACTTTATAAGTGACAACGCTCCAAAAGTGCCAATCTTCAGACTCTCATCCGCGAACATTGAGCATGGCGTTTTTGGCGGAATCTCATATTCTAATTACGAAGCGGGGAAAATAGCGGGTGAGACAGCCAAAAGAATCTTGAGCGGAGAATCAGCAGACAGCATGCCTCTTCAGACTAATACGCTGACTGATACATATTTTGAACAGAGTGTACTGGATAAATTTGGAATCAAGTATTCTCAGCTACCTTCCGATTCGGTAATCCTTAACGAGCATTGGCATTTCACCAGATTCTATCGCGATAATAAGGTAATAAGCAATCTGATGTTTGTAATACTGATCCTGCTTGTAATAATGATCACTTTTCTTTACTCTTCAAACAGGCGCAGGAAGAGAATGCTCAGAACAGATTTCCTGACAAAAATGCCAAACAGGATGAAGATAATTGAGGACATGAATCAGGCTATAGGACAGTCCCAACCCTATGGACTTATCATGCTGGATGTCGATCATTTTAAGAACATCAACGACACTTACGGTCACAGTGTTGGCGACGAGGTAATAGTGGGAGTAGGCCAGAGACTGAAAAAGCTTGCGGACAGAAATCTTATATTTGCAAGGCTCGGAGGCGATGAATTCTGCGGATTCTTCACAAAACCCGATCATCA
>JAEEGK010024439.1_pt1 | contig 12521 bp, 8 predicted proteins | sample 8958771 | NCBI WGS metagenome assembly JAEEGK01 (sample SAMN16246547, study PRJNA631951) | gut metagenome | biome: gut microbiome; feature: rumen; material: SC-attached | host: Bos | place: Iran: Karaj | collected 2018-10 | reverse complement strand
TACGAGGAGAAGGATCAGATTGGTAAGCGTTACCGCCGTATGGATGCCATTGGTTGTCCCTACTGCGTAACTGTTGACCAACAGACACTGGAGGATAATACCGTTACCCTGCGCGACCGCGACACAATGGAACAGCACCGCGTTGCCATTAGTGATCTGCGTAGCATCATCGAGGATAAGGTCAGCATCACAAGCCTGTTGAAGAAATTGCTGTAAGACCCACATCTCCTTTGGAAGGAGAGAAGGGAGATAAAAATTAAAAGAGAAAAGAGAAAGGTGAAGAATATTTTTGTTTCTCCAGTTAGTCTAGTAGGGCTAGTAAGGCTAGTCGGACTAGTATGGCTAGTTAGCCTTGGCTTCACCTCTTGCTCAGAGAAGAGCAGTGAGTGGGACCCCTATTACAGTTGGGAAAGCAGAAACGCCCTATGGTTTAAAGAGGTTGTAGATTCAGCCCGTACTGCCATAGCTGAGGCAAAAGCCCTGTATGGCAACGAGTGGGAGGAGCATTGCCAATGGCGAGTGATTCAGGATTGGCGGAAAAATTCTGGCGTTCAAGGCTCTCTTACCGATAGTATTGTCTGCAAGATAGTATCATCCAATCCTACCCAGCCAGCCACCGCAAAGGATAGTGTCAACTACACGGATTACGTGCAACTGCACTATAGAGCTTGGCTTATGCCGTCTGAGTATATCTCAGAAGACAACGTCACCAAGGAAGAGAAGATGGTTGTCTTCAGCCAAAGCTACTACGGCGACTTTAATCCTGCTACCGCTGTACCCGTAACAATGTCAGTAGAGGGTCTGATTCCGGGATTCCAAACAGCTCTGCAAAATATGGCAAAAGGCGACAAGTGGTACGTTTATATGCCCCAACAACTGGCATACGGTGAAGAGGCATCAAGTGCCGTACCTGCTTATAGTACGTTGTTATACCTGATAGATTTAGTGGGCATCTACAACACTGAAGATGATGTCCCCGACTGGAAATAATAATCAATGTATATCAGAAAACTGCTTCTGATTCTCCTATTAGCACTGGCTAACACATCGGAAGCACAAAACACTTTTTCAAATCCCGTTATCTACGCCGACGTACCCGATATGGATATCGTCCGCGTAGATAATGATTTTTGGATGGTATCCACCACCATGCACTTTGCTCCTGGAGCGCCCATTATGCACTCCACCGACCTGGTCCATTGGGAGACAGTCAACTACCTCTTTCAAACACTGAATGAGAGTCCATGCAATAGCTTGGATGGTGGTAATGTCTATGGCAGGGGACAATGGGCAGCCTCACTGAAGTATCACAAGGGGAAGTTCTATTGTTTCTTCGGTACAGGTGGGAAGTCGTACCTTTACTGCACCTCCGACCCTCGTCAGCCATGGGAGATTATCTGGCAGAGCAACATCTACTTCCATGACGCCGCCTTCTTCATTGATGATGACGACCGTCCCTTCCTTTTCTTTAATGGCTCACATATTCAGTTGCGCGAATTCTATCCCGACTTCCGTCCTGGCTTCAAGGAGGACGGTGTGAAATGCGAAGTCATACACGGTCAGCCAGAAGGTCTGCTGGAAGGCTCACATCTCTATAAACACGATGGCAAATATTACCTCACCTGCATCTGGTGGCCACGAGGTAGCATCCGCACACAGGTATGCTTCCGTGCAGATAAGATTGACGGCAACTATGCCGACAACATGAAGGTTATTCTTTCTGACGATATGGGCTACCGCGGACATGGCGTAGCCCAGGGATGCTTCATTGATACCCCCAACGGAGAGTGGTGGGCGATGATGATGCAAGACCATGAAGCTGTTGGTCGTGTCCCCGTTCTGATGCCTTTGCACTGGAAAGACGGATGGCCTATGCTAGGGGATGAGAAGGGAAAGATCGGGATAGAACAGGAGATGCCAGTTATCCGCAGAAAAACAAAGGACCGTATCACGGCAAGTGATGAGTTCAATAAATCCAGATTGGACCTTGTATGGCAGTGGAACCATAACCCAGATAACTCCCTCTGGTCACTCACTGAGCGCAAAGGCTTCCTCCGCCTGAAAACAGACAAGGTGGTACCGAGCCTCCTAGAAGCCCGCAACACCTTGACACAAAGAAGCTTCGGACCGAAATCCGAAGCCTCTATACGTATTGATATCAGTCACATGAAAGAGGGTGACCACGCAGGCCTTTCCATGTTCTGCTCTCAGCCGGGAACCATTGAAGCCGTTATAGAGAACGGACAACGTTACCTGCTAATGACCGACCGTCAGGTCGAGACGTCCCGTGTCTCCTACCCTGCTGGTATTGTTCATCTGCGTGTCGTAACAGACTTTACCACAGATACTGCCACCTTCTTTTATTCCCAAGATGGGAAGGAGTGGAGACCCTTGGGCGAAAACTTCCGGATGGTCTTTAATCTGGATCACTTCATGGGTAACCGCTTCGCCATCTTTAACTATGCCACCAGGGAAAGTGGCGGTTGGGTAGATGTCGACTGGTTCCGCTTCCGCAAGTATTAACGGCGGATAACAATCTCTGACAGTTCCTTGCGCTTCTTCTCCGTCGGCTCCATCCCTGCTGCAGGCTTTCCTATAGGAATGAGCACCACAGGCTCTTCCGTCTCAGGCAGATTCAGCAGTTGATGGCAGAGCTGTGCATCGAAGTTACATACCCAACAGGACCCCAACCCTTGTTCGGCAGCAGCCAAACAGATGTGCTCTGCTGCAATGGCGATGTCTATATCACCATGACGCTTTCCATCCCTTCTCACCCACTCCACATCATGCTGAACGGTCAGCAGAATGTACAAGGGCGCCTGACTCAGCCAGTCGCGTTTGTAGCATTGCTGCAATAGTTCCCTGTCCTGCTGCGAGGTCATTACATAGAACTTCCAAGGCTGCAGGTTCACTGCCGAGGGAGCTAGTCGGGCACACTCTAATATATACTGTAACTGTTCCTCCGTCACAGGCTCTCCTGAATAGGAACGAACGGAATAACGTTTTGTGGATAAATCTTTGAAATTCATAATTAATCGGTTAGCGAAATTCTCAATTTTCAATTCTCAATTTAAGAAGTGCCTACGCAAGGCACTTCTTAATGAAGTCATTCATTTCGGCCTCGTGTGCCTCTATGCTGAGCAACAAATGCAGCTGGTTGTTGGAGCGGACGAAGTTATGCTCAGGATACTGGCACTTCCAGTACTTGTCGCCGCTCAGATAATCCCACAGGAAGCGTACGCACTGCATGTAAGGGAACAACTTCACAGCATATGGCAGGTTCTCAATCTCCACACGAGTCAGGAACGAGGAGGCGCTGCTCAGATAGCCTTCTGTAAAGGCCTTGAAAATCTCTATATTAAACTGTACCTTATCCATATCGGGGCAATCCTCTGCTACCACATTGGCACCGGTACGCAGGAAGTCGCCGTAATCCGAGAAGATGAAGTTAGGCATTACAGTATCCAGGTCGATAACGCAGAGCACATTGTCGTTCTTGTCGAACATCATATTGTTGACCTTGGTATCACAATGGCACACGCGCTTGGGCAGTATACCCTCACGCCCCATACGCTCGGCCTTGCACATTTCCTCGGCACGAGCATCAATCTGACGCAACACCTCCTGCACCTGAGGTTCGCTGACACGACCTACAGGGTCAGCCTTCACCACCTCACGCAGCTGCTGCAGGCGGAACTCCATGTTATGGAAATCCTTGATTGTCTCGCCTAACTGAACAGGGATGTCAGCCAGCATAGCCTGGAAATTACCGAAGGCTTTACCTGCGGCACGACTGCTATCGGGGTTCACGGCCTGCTTGGTAATAGCATCTGGGATGAAGACCATGATACGCCAGTACTTACCGTCAACCAGTGCATACAACTTCTTACTGTCGTCCTTCAACGGTATGAAGGTCAGCACCTTGCGGTCGATGTCTTTCTCGCCCTTCTCCTCCAGTTTCTTACGGATATGACTGGTTACGGCATCTATATTGCGCATCACCATGTCCACATCAGGGAATACCACATGGTTTACACGCTGCAGCACATAATCAGGCTGATCAGCTTCTGCTGTCAGTACCTTGTAGGTGTCATTGATTAAACCTTCGCCTAAAGGCTTTATCTCACTCACGGTGCCACAGATGGCAAACTTCTCAATAATGTTTCTCAATTCATTCATAATATTACGGTTTAGGGGATTTATCTGTCTTCTGGCATACTCTTGCCAGTAAATAGAGTTCCGTCGGTGCCCATACCCTCGGCGCTTATTGCTATCTGGGTTTGTTTGCAATTGTTATAGAACTGTATCTTTGCCGTTCCGGATGCATCCAGCTTCAGGTTGGGATTCCAATACAATGTTCTTCTGTAGTCCTTGGTATCGGGTAATGGCTTATTGCTATAATCGGGCTGATAGAAAGCATCAGGCGCAGAGAAGCCGGGAAGGATGAAAAGGCGGTCGCGTCTTACCGTACGCTTAGCTCCACCCGGATAGGTACGCAAGTCAATGGTAACCTCCGGCTGGTTACTGCTTTCGAAGTGTTTGTCTCCCTCGCGACGGGGACTGTAATCGGTATAGATATAAACCTTATCCAGATTGGTGAATTTGTTAAATTTCTCCCGCTCTGCAGGGGTGATCTTGAAACTCTCGTCATAGGGAGTAGAACCACCTTCAATCTTGGTATCTCTCTTCCTCATTTCCATCTCAGATATCTCTTGTGTTAATTCTGTATTCAACCTAACCCTTAGATCATACTGGCGGTCCATGTTCATATCGCCGATGTAGGCTCGTGCCACATCAGCCGAGAAACGCTGCTGACCAATATAATAGCCTGTACAGAGACCTGCATCAATGGCCTCATTAAGGGCGGTATAGGCATCTACCACAAAGGCAGGCTTGGAGGGATCAAACTTTCTCAGCATATTACGTTTGGCTCCTACTGTAACCTCGTGCAGGGTACGTGCATCCTCCGCCCATTCCTCATCCAGGGCACTTCCCTTGGGAGCCTCTGCCAAATGCTGCTGGTACCATCCATAGGGTTTTACAAACCTGGGATATATGGGGCGCAGACGTACATAGAACTCAGGATAGTTGATGTCGTCATATTTGGTTGTTCCTGCCTCAAACCATACATGTTTGCCGTCTTTCCACTTGGTGGTGTCCGAGGCAGCCAGTTCCATAACGCAGCCCTCGTAGAAACGTGGGGTCTGAATGGTAAACTGTCCTTTCTGTGTCTCAACCTCTCCCACTACGCCGTCAGCTCCTTGCTTCTTGAAAGAGGCATGTACCAGCACCTCTCTCTTTAGGTTTCCTTGGTTTTTGTTGAAGCGTCCGAGAGCATCATGCAGGTTCTTAATCTCTTTGTTTTCCCTGTCATCTACTGTCTCGTTGGTTACAATCTCCCCTTCCTGAAGCAGTTTCCCCTCTTCCTGATTACCCTGTTTCTCGGCTGCTTCAGTATAAAGATCTTCGCCCTTTACTGACTCGTACTTGTTCACATCACCCATCAACATGGGGGTCTGTTCAGGCATGTGGTTCAGGACAAAGGCGTTAGGGGTTGCCATTGTATGCCAGTCGTATCTGCGCCAGCCCTGAATCATCAGCAGCAGATCCAGCGCACGCCGATGCTCCGCATCGTCTTTCTCGAAGAAGTATTCGGGTTGCTCCACAAATCCGCGAATCTGACTGCTCAGCAGCATCTCCGTAAGGATGTTACCCGAGTCATAGACATACTCTGTATGTGCCGCATCGCGTACGGCTATGCTGACATGCCCGTCGGGCATATTGGTGTTCACCTGCAGGTTGATGGGAGCAAAGGGATCATTGGGTGTATCCTTGAACCCGCTGAAGGTTATATTCTGAGGTTGGAAGTCGTCTTTGCGGTAGAAGAAAAGACGGTCGGCATAAATCCTGCCCTCTACATTGAAGACCGTCACCTGGCAAACGCCTGTCTGCAGTTTATCTGCTGTAAGCGTAGCAGAGAGCTGCTTTCCCGTTCCCAGTTCCTTGAAGTCGAGCATCTGTCCCTGGTTCATAATCGTCATACCCAAGGGCTCATTGGCTGCCGTCCCGCTGAGGGCCAGGTCAACCTTCACCTCGCCTTTCTCCTGCGTTACCTTAATGGCGCAGCCGTCGTCCTCCACCTTGGGCAAGTCCTCTTTGCCCATCTTGTAGTTCCAAGTGAATTCCGACTTGTATTTCTTACCGCTTTCGGGGATAAACTCTATGCTGCCCCTTCCGCGCTTTTCGGCTTTGGCTTCTGCTACTATGTTACCGTCTGAATCCTTAACGGTAAGCTTACCCTCTATGTGCATGCCGTCATCATCATTTGCCTCGAAGGCAACACGGTTCCTGACACCTGCCACCAGATGGCCGCCTTCCGGATAGAACTGCACGACAGCCTTCGGCAATTCCCCATCGGCCTTGTATATACGACGCAGAGGACGTAGTGTCATGAAATGTTCATAGCTGCCCGGAGCCTTGGGCTTGTCATATACGGGGAATACCTTGCTATACAGTTTCTCGTAATCCCTGTAGTAGTCCTTGGCCATTTTCTTATTATAGAACCACTTTTCGGCATAGTCGGTATGCGGATGTTCCGTTATACCCCAGTTCAACTGCCAGCGTGTATAGGCACGCAGCTCGTAGTATCCTCCGTACAGGGTATCCTCCAGGGCAAAGTCGCCATGTGCCTCACCCTTTTCCAGTTCCAGCTGCTGACGCTGTACCAGATAGCCGTCCTGATTCAGCAGTTCCACATAGAGCACCTTGCTCACCCTGCTGGGCAGTCCGTCGCTCCTGCGCACGTACGCCTTATAATATATAGTGTCACCCAGGAAGTAGCATGTATTGTCGGTATGAATGAAAATCTGTTCCTGCGGAATGCTCTTGCCGAACTTCTGCAGACGGTCGGCCCACCCGTCCAATGTAGTAGGTAGATTTGACTGAGCCAACAGATTCAAGGCTGTTAGTGTGCAAATAACAAACGAAAGAGTTTTGTTCATGTTTTTTTTAGTTTTATGATTAATTAGCTCAGCAAAGATAAGACTTTTTCTTTACATTCCCTTGTATAAGCCAGTTTTTTCCGTTATTTTTGCGAAATAAATGGGGCAAGGAGCAAGGGGCAAGGGGCAAGAGGAGGCCCCTACCCCCCTTAACGGGGAAATAAAGTTAAAATGTTTAAGGAAACGCGTGTAGAACTATCCTCTTGCCCCTAACCACTTGCCCCTTGCCCCTAAAAAATGAATTATGAACTATGAACTGAGTCAGACAGCGGCAGAGTTTTATGCCGACATCCTTGACGTCCTGTCCAAGCGGACAAAGGATGCCGACCGCTATGTGCGTCTGAACCGCCTGTTCCTGCATCTGCTGGAGGAGCACACCGCCCAGTTGCCTGTGCATCTGGTGGGTCCCTTTGCCAAGACCGACTACCTACTGAAGGAACGTGGTGCCTCCAAGAAGTTGTCCCGTATGGTCAACGACCTGCGTGTCAGACTTATCCGACTGAAGAACGGAGAACTTACCCCAGAGGAACAGCAACGCATGCTCCTTGATGATGCCCAGGCACTCAGCCTCTTTGTAAAGCAGCTGTACGGCATCCCCGTCCCCGAATCCCTTTCCGTCCTCTTCCCTGCCAGAAGGCAGAGACGCTCTGGCAATATACTGATGGGCGAATGCATCAGGATGATTGTTGAGAGGTGGGATGAGGTTTACCTGACAGGGCGCCTGGAAACCGATGGCGTAGAAGAGGTACGTGTCTGCTACTCAGAGGGAAATGAACACTACCCCTTCGATTGGTCGTACCTGATGCCTTTGCTGAAAGCGGGCATGCAGCTGCATCTGATAAGGCCCCGTGCCGATGAAGAGGGTACCCTCTACCCTGAGCTCATCATCCTGGAACCTGACTATCTGGTGGATATCTCGCAGATTGCCAGGTGTATGGACAGCTATTCTGATTCGCCCCTTGTCTATCTGTTGCACATGATAGAACCCCCTGCCCAGTCAGAGGCCATCATGCTAGGTAACCTGGCAGGGCAGCTACTCGACGAGACCCTTCACACTCAGGAGCATTCCTATGCCACCTCTGCCCGTGAATTCTTTCAGCAAAACGCCCTGAGCCTGTTGGCAACCCCGCCCAGCGCTCAGTTCCATGCCAATGCACAAGTGCAGCTACAGCACATTCGTAAGGCCATCTGCCATGATCTGCCCACCCAGGTAGGCAGTTTCCAGACAGATAAGGTGATGGTAGAGCCTTCCTTCTTCTCTTCTATGTTGGGGCTGCAGGGACGTATGGATATGCTGCAGCTCGACCTGCGCGTGCTGATAGAGCAGAAAGCAGGCAGTGGCGCCTTTGTTCCCGGCGATGCCGACCCCTCTACGCCCAAGGCACAGCGGGCACACTATGTGCAGCTACTCCTCTATATGGCGCTGTTGCGCTATAACTACAGAAAACAGTACGAGCAGAACAACCGCGAACTGCATGCCTTCCTGCTATACTCCAAATACCCGCAGTCGCTCCTGGGCCTTGGCTTTGCCCCTGAGCTGCTCTTTCATGCCTTCCGTCTGCGTAACCAGTTGGTATGGCACCAGTTCCGTCTGGCAGAGGGTGGCTTCAACGTGCTGGAAACCCTTACGCCCGACCAGCTGAACCGCAACGGAGTGCAGAACCGTCTGTGGAAGGAGTTCCAACGGCCCAAGATAGAACAGATGCTGGCACCTATCCATCAGGCCAACCCTACGGAGAAAGCTTACTACTATCGTATGCTCACCTTCATAGCACGCGAGCATCAGCTTAGCAAGTTGGGCAATCAGCAGAAAGAGAACTCGGGGTTCTCCAGCATCTGGATTGATAGCCTCGATGATAAGCTTTCTGCCGGTAACATCTACCACCAGTTGCGCCTTGTCTCTCCTGCCGAGGGTACGGAGGGGCGTGTAGATCAGGTGGTGCTGCGGTTCCATGGGCAGGCCATAAATGACATGAGCAACTTCCGTTCGGGCGATATCGTTATCCTGTATTCTTATGAGAAGGATAGCATTCCCGATGCCTGCAACACCATGGTTTTCCGTTGCAGCATCGTCAGTATAACCCCCGAGAAGATAACACTGAACCTGCGCAAGTCGCAGGTGGATGCCTTTGTCTTCCTACGTCACAAAGACCGCTACTGGGCCGTAGAACACGACTTCTTTGAATCCTCCTATACAGCTCTCTACAGAGGCATGCACGCCTTCCTTTCAGCTCCGCGCGAGAGGCGGGATCTGCTGATGGCTGCCCGTCACCCCGAGGTGGACGAGAGCCTTTCCCTGAAGGGCGACTACGACATGTTCAATGACCTGTCCCTGCGTGTCCGTCAGGCACGTGAGCTGTTCCTGATTATAGGTCCTCCAGGCAGCGGAAAGACATCCTACGGTATGCTCAACACCCTCAAGGAGGAGTTGCTGCACCCTAATACCAATGTCCTGCTGCTGTCATATACCAACAGGGCGGTGGACGAGATCTGCAGCAAGCTGCACGGACAGATTCCTTTCCTGCGCATTGGCAACGCTCTGGCTTGCCAGCCTCAGTATCAGGAGCATCTGTTCGACAATCAGGTCAAGGCCTGTGCCGACCTCACCCAACTGCAGGACCTGATTCTTCAGACACGTGTCTTTGTAGGTACCGTTACGGCTATGAATAGCGCACAAGTGCTCTTCCAATACAAGCAGTTCTCACTGGCCATCATAGACGAGGCTTCCCAGATTCTGGAGCCGCACATCATAGGGCTGCTCAGCGCTACGCACGAGGGGCAACCTGCCATACAACGCTTTGTGATGATTGGCGACCACAAGCAGCTTCCCGCTGTTGTGCAGCAGACAGAACAGGAGTCGTTTGTTGACAATCCCCTACTCCACCAGATAGGCCTGCGCAACTGCAGGTTCTCGCTCTTTGAACGACTCCTACACCTGTATGGCAACGACCCCTCCGTCACCTACATGCTCACCCGCCAGGGACGTATGCATAAGGAGATTATGGAACTTCCCAACCAACTGTTCTATAAGGGGAAGTTAGAGGTGGTGCCCCTGCCGCATCAGGTGGCAGAATTGCCCAAGGAAGGCGGCACGGATGATGAGTTGACCAACCTGCTCCTTACCCGTCGCATACTGTTCCTACCCAGCAAAACGCCCAGGCAGTCACCCTCCGACAAGGTCAACCAACCCGAGGCAGACATCATTGCATCCCTGGTGGAGCGCATCTATAAGATAGAAAAGGAAAGGTTCAGTACCCAGGATACCATTGGCATCATTGTGCCCTACCGCAACCAGATTGCCACCGTGCGCAATACCATTGCTCGTCTGGGTATCCCTGAGCTGATGGACATCACCATAGATACGGTCGAACGTTACCAAGGCAGTCAGCGTCGTTACATCATCTACGGCTTCACCGTTCAGAAGCATTACCAGCTACGTTTCCTGACCAACAACACATTCATCGAGGACGGCAAGCTTATCGACCGCAAACTGAACGTAGCCATGACAAGAGCGCAGGAACACCTGATTATGATAGGAAATCCTATGATTTTGAAGAGCAATCCCCTGTTCAACTTTATTGTTGAGCTATTAGCGAAAAACTAAGGTCTAATCCCTAATCTCGCAGATTCCTCTGATTTTCAACAAAAACCGTGAAAACCCTTTTTGCAAGCTTTGGCACTTTGTGCCTTTGTTCTGCTATTGTCAAGAATCTGGCTGTAAGCAAGCTTCCGCCATCTTCCTGCCAATACCATAACATATCTTTCAGATATCAAAGCTTTCAAAAAGAAAAACCCCGCCCTTCGGGCTGAAAAACAAGACCCACCCCTTACCTGCCCTCCGTCGTTTCGTTCCCCAATCGCTACGATTCCGCGATTGCCCGTAATGGAGGGGAGATCTACGACCTTGCAGGTCGGAAGGTGCAAGGAGCAAGGAGCAAGAGGATTCTTCACTCTTCACAAAAAGATGGTTTTCGAGCGAAGCGGGGTTTTTCTTTTGGTCTGGCTGAAATCTCTTAGAGATTGATGATGTGGCTGTGAGCTTTTATCTGGAAGCTTGCTTACTAGAAAAAGAACACAGGCACGGCATCAGAGGCATAGCCTCAGCCAGAATAAAAGGGTTTTCACGGTTTTTGTTTTAAAACCCGAAGCATTGTTTTCTTGGTTTTTGTAAAAAACATCAGACCTTAGCGGTTAGCGTAATTTTGAATTTTGCTTTTTGAATTACAAGTGTAGAAGAATCCTCTTGCCCCTAACCACTTGCCCCCTGCCCCAACTTTCGCATAAAATTGCGAAAGTTGAATTACATTTTCCCTTCCCTATATTCCAACGGAGTCACGCCCGCATGTTTCTTGAAGTAGCGGGCAAAGGCCGTCTGGTCAGGGAATCCTAATTTGTCACTTACCTGCTGGATAGAGAACTTGCGATGCTGGTGGAGCAAGTGACGGGCCTGTACCATTACATAACGTGATATTAGTTCGCCGGCGCTGTACCCCAATGTCTGGTTGACAACTGTACCGAAGTATTTGGGAGACAGACAGAGCTTTTCTGCGTAAAACTTCACTTCACGGTGCTTGGTGTAATTCTCTGCAATCAGATTGTTGAATTGCAGCATCAATTGCTCCACACCGCCTTTCTCATCGGGTGCGAAACCGTTCTCTGTACAATACACCTCTGTAAGGTGAGCCATAATGTCCATCTGCGAGGCCAGCAGCTGGTTGCGGTAAGGATGATCTATTTCGCTCAGAATCTTAATCTGATGCATGCATGATTTTATGCCCTCGTATTGATTGTCCGTTAGTTGGAAGACGGTCTGATAATAGTGTACGTACTTATAACTATTGGGAAACATCTCTGCCAGAAGACTGTAAAAGCGTCGGGTCATAAACATCAGGGTTGCCCTATGATCCTCACTGGTTTCCAGGATATGCAGCGCATGGCCTGGACTCATGAGGAAAAAGTCATGCGCACCCATTATTTTCTCTTCGAAGTCAAATTCACAACGTATCCATCCGCTGTGATTTAAGAAGATAATGACGTAAGGACTTGTAACAGGCTCTTTGTAAGGTGGCAAACCTGCTGTCTCAAGGACAGCTACGTCCTTTGCTTCAAGAACCCTGATAAACTCATCAAAATAGTGTGTGTTGCTTTCCATCTTATTCATTTGGGATGCAAATATACAAATAAGTGAGCGGGATACAAAGGAAAACTCATTTTTCTTTTTACTCCTTTAACGAGTAAAGCCCCCGAGCGATTTGCTCAGAGGCTCTTTTGCTTAGTGGCCCATGCAGGATGTCACACCAAAAGTGGTTGCAATGGCCGTCAGGATGGCCAGTATCGTCTGAATGACGAATTTCCAAGTTTCTTTTTTCATTTTTCTTTAGTTGACAAGTTAACGAGTTGGTTGTTTTTTTTATCTCACACAGATCTTGTTTAATTCATAGTTTCTTGTAATTTTCAAAGAAAACCCAGAAAACCCTTTCCTGTGCTGCATGCTCTATGAGCATATATCAATAGGCGTTA
>JAEEGK010024437.1_pt1 | contig 12521 bp, 8 predicted proteins | sample 8958771 | NCBI WGS metagenome assembly JAEEGK01 (sample SAMN16246547, study PRJNA631951) | gut metagenome | biome: gut microbiome; feature: rumen; material: SC-attached | host: Bos | place: Iran: Karaj | collected 2018-10 | reverse complement strand
CGTAGAGGTCGATATTCGTGGCCGCGACGATGCGGACATCGGTATGCTCGATCTTGTTGGATCCCACCTTGCGGTACTCGCCGGACTGGAGCACGCGGAGCAGGAGCGCCTGCGACTCCAGCGGGAGCTCGGCGATCTCGTCCAGGAAGAGCGTGCCGCCGTTGGCGTCCTCGAAATAGCCCTTGCGGGTTTCCGTGGACCCGGTGAAGGAGCCCTTGACATGGCCGAAGAGCTCGGAGTTCACGAGCTCCTTGGCGAGGGCGCCGCAGTTCACCACGAAGAAGTTGTTGTTCCGGCGGGCCGAATACTGGTGGATGATCCTTGCGAAGTTTTCCTTGCCGACACCGCTTTCGCCCAGGATCACGACGCTCAGGTCGGTGGGCGCGAACTTCACCGCCGTCTCCAGCGCCTGGTTCAGGGCCGGATCGTTGCCGATGATGTCATATTTGTTTTTCAGTGCCTGTAAGTCCATAGTTCTGCAAAATTACGAAAAAAATGCTATATTTGCGAATTAGACAACTGGTTGACAAAAACTATTATTCCAGATAATGATGATGAAATCTTTCAAATTCCTGGCTGCCGCCGCGATTCTCGCCGCGACCGTCTCCTGCGCTTCCATCGAAAAGATGGCCCAGATGGCTGAAAACGTGAAGGTCTCCTCCGACCCCGGTGTCCTTGAGGCCACGAACGGCGACATCGACGCCGTCGTCACCGTCACCTACCCGGCCGACTACTTCAATCCGAAGGCCATCCTCGAAGTCACCCCGGTCCTCGTGTACGAGGGCGGCGAGGCCGCGATGAAGCCCTTCATCTACCAGGGCGAAAAGGTCAAGGACAACTACAAGGTCGTCTCCTCCGACGGTCAGACCGTCCGCGAGAAGGTCCATTTCAACTACGTTCCCGGCATGGAGAAGAGCCACCTCGAGCTCCGCGGCGTCGCCCGCAAGGGTGAAAAGTTCGTGAACCTCCCCGTGAAGAAGGTCGCCGACGGCGTGAACACCACCTACATGCTCGTCAAGCGCGACGGCTTCGTGACCCCGAAGGCCGACGCCTACCAGGATGTCATCTCCAGCACCGCCGAAGGCCAGATCAAGTACCTGGTGAACAGCGCCGATGTCCGCAACTCCGAGCTCAAGGGCAAGTCCGTGAAGGACTTCCTCGCCGCCATCGACCAGATCAACGCCGACGAGCGCACCTCCATCAAGGGCACCGAGATCCTCGCCTACGCCTCCCCGGAAGGCCCCGAGCGGAAGAACAACGAGCTCGCTGACAAGCGCTCCGCCTCCGCGAACAAGGCCCTCAAGGAAATGGGCAAGAAGCACGAGAACATCGCCGGCGCCGAGGTCAAGAGCCTCGGTGAGGACTGGGAAGGCTTCCAGCAGCTCGTGAAGGAGTCCAACATCGAAGACAAGGAGCTCATCCTCCGCGTCCTCTCCATGTACAGCGACCCGGCCGTCCGCGAGAACGAGATCCGCAACATGTCCCAGGTGTTCACCGCCCTCAAGGGTGAGGTCCTCCCGGAACTCCGCCGCGCCCGTCTCATCGCCAACGTCGAGTACCAGAACTACACCTCCGAGGAACTCCTCAAGCTCCTCAACGACAATGCCGACGTCCTGGACGAGGAAGCCCTCCTCCGCACCGCCACCCTCGTGAAGGACAATGACCAGAAGGAAGAGATCTACAAGCGTGCCGTCAGCAAGTTCGGTTCCGAGCGCGCCCAGTTCAACCTCGCCGCCCTCTACCTGAGCGAAGGCAAGCTTGCCCGGGCCGAGGATGCCCTCGCCAAGGTCCACTCCAACGATGCCGACGTCCTCAACGCCCAGGGTGTCATCGCCCTCCGCAAGAACGACCTCGCCACCGCCGCGAACTACTTCCGTCGCTCCACCTCCCCCGACGCCAAGAAGAACCTGGGCATCGTCCAGATCCTCTCCGGCGACTACGAGGATGCCGCCAAGACCCTCGCCGACGTGGACGGCTGCTGCCACAACACCGTGCTCGCCTACATCCTGACCGGCCAGCTGGACAAGGCCTCCAAGACCGTCAGCTGCAAGGACCAGAAGGTCACCTACCTCAAGGCCATCATCGCCGCCCGCAAGGGTGACGCCGCCGGTGTCCGTGAGAACCTCGGTGCCATCACCAACCGCGAGCTCCTCGACCGCGCCAAGAAGGACGTCGAATTCGCCGGCTACACCTGGTAATCTGACGCATTGCGAAATGAAGAAGGACAGCCCCCACGGCTGTCCTTTTTTGTGTGAAAGCCTTGCAATTCAAAAAATATTCGTATCTTTGCAGTCCGCCCCCGTGGCGGAAGTTTCGCCAAATGGCTCCCGGAGAGGTGGGTGAGTGGCTGAAACCACCGGTTTGCTAAACCGACGTACGGGTCATTCCGTACCACGAGTTCGAATCTCGTCCTCTCCGCAAAAATCCCTTACAGAGCGTTCTGTGAGGGATTTTTCGTAAATAGTGGCCCAAAAAATGTCCCAAAAATCGATAATTTGAACTAAAAAAAGGTGCTCGCAGGTCGGCACCTTTCGGAGAAGGAACAATAAGGTGCATCTCTCCTTCTTCAGCAGTTGGTTTTGCTATCTTCTCTCGTGTTTGCTATCTTTGTTGAAAAATAAAACTCAGGCGCAGATGAATGCTCCATTAGACCAAAACAAAGTAACTGTTGCTCTTGACTGGATAACAAAACTAGCAAATGGGATGAATCCTATTGATGGTAGTATTCTCCCCGATAGCGACATCGTGAATAACGTTCACATCTCTCGCTGTCTGTTCTTTGTTTCCAATCTACTTGAAGAAATGGGGAGAAAGAAGCCGTCCCAGCAAAAGCAGTATGAATCGGAATTCAATCTTACTCCGGAAGCCGCATCAAAGGTATTTATCGCAGAGAGGACGGGTATCGCCATGTTCGTTAAGGAAATCAATAAGGTGATTCCTGAAAACATGAAGCCTTTAGCTGCATCAAAAGTGACGCAGTGGTTGGTTTCTGCAGGATATCTTGAAGAGCAAGAAAGGAATGACGGCCACAAATATAAGTCTCCGACTGAACTCGGAACATCAATTGGAATCACATCTGTATGGAGAGATGGCTCTCAAGGACAGTATCTGGCAATCTCCTATGATTCCAACGCTCAGCATTTCATCCTTGAGAATTTGTTCAAGCTATAATTCAATCTCTCCGCGCTTCAGCATATTCTCGTAATAGGTCAAGTTGATTTTACGGTTGCAGCCACTCTTATCGGCCTTATAGTTCGTGCAGCCGAGGAAGGGTGTGCGGTCTTTAGTTCTGACAATTAGGTAGCCGTCCTTGCAGCAGTCGCATTTAAGGATGGGAAGAATACCTCCGGAAAGATCGTTGGTCATGAAATCACAGATTTCTGGCTCATTGGTACATATCCAGAGGCGTAAGCCGAGGTCTTTCTTATGCTTGTACTGGAGCGGGTATCCACAAATCGGGCAGCGCTTAATCATAGAGATGTCGGGAGAATCGGTCTTAGAGATGTCCAGTTCTCCGTTCACACAGACTTTGTCGTATTCCTGAACCAGTTCTGCTACGAAGCGTGACGGACGCTGCTGAGGTACGGCGATGTAAACTCGATTCTTGGTACGTGTCATTGCTACGTAGAACAGGCGGCGCTCCTCGGCATACTCGATTGTGCGGTCTTCACGGATTACCAGTTTCATCACCGGATCGTCTTCAATCTTGGACGGAAAGCCATAGGTAGCATTCACTGCATTGATGATGATAACATTGTCATATCCCAGACCTTTGGAACGGTGGGCGGTGAGGAAGGTCAGTTTGGCTTTGGGGTAGGCCTTCGACTTGACATCACCGGTGTTCTCATAGTATGTGAACAGGCCGCTACGGCTGAGGTTGAAGGCATCGAATCCATATCGGCCGATGAGAAGAATGGAGGAGTTCGCCGGTTTACCCTCTTTGGCGTTTGCTTCCATTATCTGACCGATACAGCGCTCGACAGCCTGCGCCTGCAGGAAGAACTTGCCGCCCTTTCCTTCAAGGTCTTTCTTGTCCCCGTCTTCGGAGTAAGCTTCGATGATGATTGGGAAATCGATGTGCTTGGGGCTGATGAGCGACTTTTGAATCTGAGAAGAGTTCTTCTGAATGAAACTGCCGGCAATATCGATAACCTCCTGCGAGTTGCGGTAGGTCTTGGTTATCTTCAACTCTTCACCGTAGCCCATTATCTCGGCAAAGTGGGTGAAGAGGGTGATGTCTGAACCGGCGTAGGCATAGATGGACTGCCAGTCATCGCCCACGGCGATAATCTTGGCATCGCAAACAAGGGACAAGGCCCGGGCAAGGTCGAAGCGCTGCCGAGAGATGTCCTGATATTCGTCGATGATAATGTACTTGAAGTTCAACTTCTCGCCCATGTCCTGCTGCTCCTGCAGAATTTTGGCGGAGTCGTTGATCATATCCTCGAAGTCTACAGCACCGCGTTCCTTCAGCTTCTTAGAATACTCCAGGTAGCACTGGTGACAAACATCCAGGAAAAGTTTGGTACGGACGTTATCGGTCATCCGGTGCATTTCACGGAACTTGTCGGTGTCGTAGCCGTTGGTCTTAAAGTTCTGGATGAAAGTGCAGAGGAGACGGACCAGTTTCAGGATGTATTTATTCTCCTCGGTGGAGACGATCTTCTGATAGACTTCCTGCTCAGAGCGAGGCGCCAGGGTGATGCCTGCCGCAATAAGCTGTTCCTTCAGATGCTCCAGCAGCGGGCGTCCGTCCTTGTACTGGGAGAAGGTATAAATGAGTTCCGTGCCGTGGTCGCGGTGGAACTGGACCTTGTCATTCACCTCTTTCTTATAGTGTTCCAATTCGGCTTTGGTGTAGCGGTTATGGGTACCTTCTTCCGTGATGCCGAAATGCTCAATGTAGATGGTCCTATCGCCCTGCTTGACAGTGAAGTCAGGGGTGTAGGGTTTGTGTGACTTCCGGAAACTATAAGGATATATCTTCTCGTACTCGTAGTCAACCTTGTTCAGATACAAGAAGTTCGCAATCTGGACTTCCTGAGCTGAACGCAGTGACTCGTAGTTGATGGTAATGGCCTTGCCGGTACGCTTATTCGTGATGGTCTCCACATACTCGTTCATATTGGAACGCATCGTGGAAAAGTCGGCCTTTGAGATGTAGTTGAAGAAGGCGTTTAGGTCGTCACCCTCGTATGGAGCATCGAAATAACTGCCGAAGAATAGGATGAGTTTATTCACCATTTCCGGCTCCCGCAGGACATCGTTCTTCAGGTAATTGTTGATGACATCGAACATGAAGCCACTATCAACTACATTCTTTTTGTCGGCATCCTGCTTTCGAAGAATGGCATAGCCGGTCTTGTGGAAGGTTGTAACCGGGCAGTTAATTTTCAGTGCCTTGTTTATCTTATCCCGGAGTTCGCTCACGGCTTTGTTGGTGAACGAGATGACGAGTATCTGTTCAGGTGCGATGTGCTTGCATTCCACAAGGTATTTGACCTTGGCGGCTACAGTAGTGGTCTTTCCTGCACCTGCGCCGGCCACGACCAGCATATAGTCTTCGTCTGTGAGCACGACCTTCCGCTGCTCTTCGTCCAGTGAGATGGTGGGATCGACTTTGGAGAGTACGGTATCCAGATAATGCCTCTCCGACACGAGGTGGCGCTTCAGGTAGGTCTGATTGTGCTTCTGGATGCTGGCGGAACCATCCTTCAGGTCTGCAAGGTCGGCGTAATTGCGAAGGAAGGCCTCGATAGAAGCGCCATCAAGGCCATTAGCGGAACAATAATAGCTCAATGTCTTGGCCGTCTTGAGATTGGTGAAGAATGTATTGATGTTTGTATAATCATCAATTAGGCTCCTATAGTCGCTCCGCGCTAGGTATTTTTCTTCCTTTAATAGAACATTGAGTCGTTGAGTGAACTGTAGAAGGGACGCATACTCCAGCGTTGGCGCATTGGGGACAACAATGTTCGGCTCCTGCTTCTGCGGAGCTTCTTGCACCTTACTGCGCTTTTCAGAGAATATGCGACGAAGAAGAGACATGAGCAAATACTTATTCGAGTTCTTCTATTCCTAGAGATTTCAAATATAAATATATACCATCGTATAATGCCGGTAGACGGGTAGGATCCTCTGGGAAGCCCTCGGGCGTTAGATTGTTGTTCCCTTCAGGCACACATATCACTATACCCTGTCGTGCGCGAGTAAGAAGCACTCGGTAGGCATTCAACATATACTTTTGTTTCTCAACATTATTCTCTGGAATCCACTGAGTGTTTGGTTTCCAGTCCGGATTAGGACTCCACGTTGTCTTTACACTCAGTTTATGATACGACCAGTTACCCTTATCATATCTTACATCGGCATCCCAAACCACACAAGCGTAATCAAGCTCGAGACCTTGAACTTGAATCTCTGTGACAGCATCCTCAAGATAATTTGAGGAACGTACGTCAGTCTTATCCTCCAAAAACCAGTGGACCGTATTGTCGTCTCCTTCAATTACATTCAAAGCAAGGGGTTGATAACGAGAGGCTGTCTTCGTGACTAATATCCCCGTCTGTTGGGTTCCTCGTGCCATTGACCGCAGCCATCGCCTAGACTTCTCAATATCGCGAGTTAATACCACGGGATAGTTCTTGCTTTTTATATCTTTGTATAGCGTTTTTGCGTCCGGGTTAAAAGACAATAAGGAGTTGACAAAGGCCGAATAGGTCTCTGCCCGAAAAGACCGCAGACTTACAGCTAAATGAAGAGAATCTGTATATGTTACATTTGGCGTTCCTTGCAACAAGTCATATACTCGACCTTCTGCGTATTCTGGAGCCGTTAATTGACGAGACAAATAGACGTGCCAGTGCTTAAATTTGGCGTTAATCGCCTTGATCCATTCGCCAATGCCTGCTTCTCCATCATTGATCTCTTGACCTCCGCCAACAAGGCAGATGATAACGGCCCAGTCTTCGCGTTGATCGAGAGACCAGATCAGAAATTCTGCTTCTGACATAGGGAAATTCGGAACCTTAAGCTTGTTCCCATAGGTCCCTCCCCGTTTTAGGTAATTGGCGATACGTTTATGTGTCCAACTGCGCTGGGCTTCATCAAATATAGCCACATGCTCTACTTCTCCGTACCCTGTTTGTTCTTGTTTAATAGCCTTTTCCGGATCGATTTCAACTATACCGTTTTCAACAGGATTCTTAATTTTTGCTACCATGTTTTCACGATAGCGGTGAATGATCTGTATAAACTCTCGTACCTCTCTCTCGGAATCCGACTTGTTTTTCTTTTCTCCACGAGCCTTGCATTTCTTTTGGTTATCCCGTGCAAGGGCTTCGACTAGAACAGCGACTAGCGGACCGTTTCCGGATAAGTATACTGCACCATTTTCTTTGTCAATCTCTCCATCCTTATACGTTTGCTTGATTGCGACATCAAGGCCAACCAATGTCTTTCCGGCACCAGGGACACCCGTAACAAAACAGATGCTTTTCTTTTGATGCTCTTTACTCTCTTGAATGATTTGCAGAAGAGATTCAATCGTCGCATCTGTGGAAACTTTATCCGCTTCGTGTCTAGTAATGTCTTCTACAGAGTGGTTCTCGTATAATGTACGAGCTGCTTCCACTATCGTTGGAGTTGGGGTGTAAGGACTGATGAGCCAATTCTCGATTAAAGGCGCATCCTCATGAGCTTCCGCATGTTTGAGCACTTTGGCAATAAGCTCCTGAAGATGCTCTTCACCAGAGATCATCGGATTGTAGATGTCATCATCATACACAGATGGCTGGAAAACCGTTGTATATGATTGATGTTTCGTCGGTACTAGAATCGGGACTATCGTTCGATTATGGCTAAACAAATGGAAATTCTTTAAGTCTAAGGCATAATCCATTACCTGCTCTATATCAGCCTGATAATCATCCTGTTTACCAACCTTAAACTCCAAGCAGAAAATGATTCCTCGTAACAATAGCACAACATCTATCCGCTTGCCGAGTCGAGGAATCTCATATTCAAAAACCACTTGTGCATTTTCCTCTTTCCAAGGCTCTAGCACAAGTTTCATGATATCTATTTCCCCCAGCCACGAGTCGTTTGTAGAGGTTAGAACGTCTCCGTGATAATTGTCATGGAGAGACCCCAATATAGAAAGCCTGTCTTCCTTAAGGAAATCCTTAAAACTGGCAGTATATAAGCATCTGTTTGGCATAATTCGTTCGGGGAAAACTAGTAGTTTTGTTTAGAGGGAATAACTCCTCTTACTCCGCCGCGTGGATTTGGCACGTCGCCTTGATAACGGGGAATCAGGTGCATGTGAACATGAAAAATGCTCTGGCCGGCGGCTTCCCCAACATTGATCCCAATATTATATCCGTCCGGATGATACCTTTCTTCCACGACTCGTTTAACCGAATCTGCCAAGTTAAGGAGGTCTTGTCGCTCTTCTTGTGATAGATCAAAGAATGAGGAGACATGCCGTTTTGGGATAATAAGCGCATGCCCTGGAGAAACAGGGAACCCATCAAAAAAAGCAACAGAGAGCCGGGAAGATGCAATTATCTCTCGCTCTGATTCGACCTTACAGAATGGACAATTATTAACCATAGACAGGTGTGTTTATCCATGGTGCAAAGCCCATGTTGGTTGCCGTTTGCGCCATCGGAGTGAATTCATTCTTAAACAACTCTAGGAAGCGATCATCCGAAGCATCTATCAATTCTGGAATAGAACACCGAAACACCAGATAATCTTCGAAAAGCTTATCCGATGGATTGGAAGCGAAATTCTCACGTAATGCAGCATGCTGCATTTTGGTCATAGGGGCCAAATACCTTTCCAGTGAAGGGATGCAGTTACTCTTGGATGAGTTGATTGACGAATCAGAGGGAAGAAGATTCCACATCAAATCGTGAACCACGAAACTCCAAGGAATGAAATGGTCCAAATCATATCCGCGAACAGTCAATTCTGCATTGGTATAGATGCAGTGAATGTGCCCAACGGACTGGATGTAACGATCCCAAAAACGGTGCTGCCGGGATAATGGAGCTCTCTGTAACGGCCGGACTAACTTGGAAGGAATATCTGGAACATTGGGGTTGCGCTTCTGAAGGAAGATAGAAAGATTCCAGAAGGAATAATCCTTCAAGATAGACGCGTTTCTTGTTAAATATTCTGCCCAGATTTCATCAACCAGTATTTCCTTGCCAGCAATTGCGTATGGGCAGTTGTTGAAGAATTCCCTCGAGTATTGTTCGACCTGAGCATTCGTGGCTTTCGGAATCCACGGTGAAAGAAATCGATAAGGGACATTCAACGTGAAAATGGACAAACAACGCCTAACCGATTGAATCTCCTTGTTTTTCAGAATCGTTTCGCGAACAACGTCTTTATTAGCATCAATTGGAATGTCAAGGATTCGCTGAATCTCAAAGATATTGGATTCTAGAGAATCAAGCTTGCCAAAAGATAGTCTAAAATAATGGATAGAATACCAGGCATCAGCTATCATTCCTGCTATGATTTCTTCAAAAGAGAATACACGCCTATCGGGATTCGCACTTATCAAATTGATGATAGATACGAACCAATAGAATTTGTATGTAGCCGTCGTGTTGTCATATATCCGAGACAAACGAGCGACGTCAACAATACCTTCTGAAGGTAGAATCATATACGAGGATAGTTGTACAGACAAAGTTACACTTTTTCCGGATTTGTACACATGTGAATAATAACATAGTAACATATCAGTCTCACGAAAAAGCGGCTCAATCCCATAGGATTTGAGCCGCAACAACACATCAATCCACGATGACAATAGCTACGTGTATTTCGCCTTTGCATAGAAAAAGCCTAGGCCAAAGGCGACGGCCCAAAAGCCAATAACAAGTACATTTCCCCACATCCAAACCTTAAAGGAGAGCCAAACCTTTACCTTCTTCTCCCTCTATCTTTCTTCTTCGTTCCGTCCCAGTTGGTGAGATCATCGTTGGAGCCACCTCCGCCACCCCCGACGGTGACGCCACCCTTTCCGCCGGCAGCGAGCAATAACGTTGCCACAATCTCCTTCGGGACGGTTATCTCTTCGCAGAACTGTTCGGTGCGGGTCTCGGCCAGATCACAGCTGGATTGATACGTTCCTTTCCAGTTGACCTTGCTCAGCAGGCTTTTCGCCGCCTTTTTCCGCTGGCCTTCATCCGTCGGATCCAATTCTTTCAGGATCGCCTCTGCGATAATACCATTGGCGATACTGTCCTCTGCCTCATTGGAGAAGATGAGGTCGCGATTCTTGGCGAAGTCGTAAAGGGCGGTCACGGCTTTTGCGATCCTTTGCTTCATCTCCTCCAGGAAAGCCTTTCGACGAAGAATCCTCTCCCAAAAGTCTCTGATCTCAGGAACAGAGAGTATCTCGCGGACTTGCGCTTCAGCATTGTCTGCCCTTTTGCGCTCTTGTTCGGCCCGGTGCCGTTCCTGGTTGGTTCGCTCCTTTTCCTGAGCGGTCGCAAGGTCGGCGTTTTCGGCGCGTTGGTTTGCAGCGTTGAGATCCGTTCGCAGTCTCCGGATGGCATTCTCATCCACTGATGCAAGTTTTCCCTTCAAATTGGCGTTCTCTTTGGTTAACCTCTGATTTACCTCATTGAGTTGCTTGTTTTCTTCGCTGGCTTTATAGATTAGCCTTTTGGTCTGCTTGTAGAGCGCTTTGCCATAACTCAATATCTTCCGTTTCTGGCTCCCCTTCGCCGCGATAAGACCGTCTTCCATATCCGCCATGATCTTCTTTAGGGCTTCTTCCCGTTCCTCTCTCCACTTCTCCCGTCCCACAACAGGAACAGGTATTGAGAGCTCCTTCCGTATGGCGTCCTTGGCTTTTTTAACTATACTGTCCGTCTCTATTTCAGGGACACTGAGCTCTTCCTCATCGAAATCGAGCTCCTTGATCTCTGACTCCAAAGCTTCCGTCTTTTCCTTGACGGCCTTCTGCTCATTCTTCAGTTTCTTGAGGACGAACTCCTCCCGCTCCAGGTGTTCAAGCCCGGTTTCGGATTTCTTCTGTCCGCGCTCCATCTTCAACATATCGGCCAGCATATCCTGCATCTCCGACATGTCTTTCTCGCTCAACTTGTGGGACTTTCCGGTGGCATGATCCATCCAGTCCCATACGATATGGGCGTGATAATTCGGCACCCGGATCTTCCTGCCTCGCTCGTTTTCCTCATAGTGCCCTTCGTCCCGGTGAATGTGAATCTGAATGGCTCTTATGCCCCACCTCTTCTGAACGGCTGCGGTGAATCTCTTGAGGTCCTCCAACGTGGTTCCTTCTTCGATAACTGCCACCCCCTCTCGGAGAGGACTGCTTCCTTTCCGAACACGCTTTCTGCCATTCTTGTCCGTATACTCGACATCCTTTTCCTGCATCGCCCTGCCGGTCTTTTCCTTAACCATCGCCTTGAGCTCTTCATAGTATTCCTGAAGGCTGGTGAACTCCAGTTCTGGTGAGACATAAGACTTATTGTAGGGAGTCAGGTATGTGTCTATGTAAATCGTGGCGGGATTCAGGGATTTGAGGTATTTCTTGTCCCGCCTGTTGTGCGCCTCGCTCTGGGCGATGTTGCACGGTTTGATATGGATGGATGCTTTACTCATGGGTTGGTGTTCGTGTTCTATTGGATTGAATAAAGACCGGCGACAGGGTATCGGGGCAGCGCCCTGATCGGAGGGTGCGGGGAGAGGGTCACTCCCTGCCGGGGATACAAGGGGCGGCGGTCCCTTGCCCTACCCCTCGGGAGAGCCCACAACTACAGAAGCGGAGCGTGTAGTTATAGTGGGCTACAACAGGGCAAGCCCTGCTTCTAAATCTGCCACCCTCCGGACCGGCTTCTCGTCTTTCTTCTCTCCTTTAGATTGGGGCCTCATTAGGAATTCAATCTGTGATTCAAGGGAAGAAGAAGGTGTGTGAATCGGTGCTATCCTTGCTGCCAGATCCTGCCGCCGGAGGGTCTCCGCCTCCCGTGTCCGCTTTCCCGTGGGTATAGGAATAAAGGGAAAAGGAAAAGATACGGGGATACACCTACTGTGTCCCACCTGAATTCGCAGAATTTGCGCAGTCGGATTTATCGGTTTCGATAGCAGTTTCAGGTGGGACACGCTTCATGGTCCGGGACGGTTTCACGATCGGCTTGACCACGGGTCTGCTGTCAAAGAAACTACTCTTTATCATCCTCCAACCGGTGAACCAGACAGACAAACAAATCAACGTGTGGATGGTGGTCCGGTTGGACGATTCCGACCGAAGGATGCCAATCTGGTTGAACTCCTGGACAATGCGGGTTGCCGTCTTACGGTCACAGCCCCACAATCGGGCAAGTTCGACCTTGGAAGCCTTGAATTGCCCGGGTTGTAGGACAGCTGAATAGTTCTTTCCTGAGACCCTGGTTTCCTCCAGGACGGCCATCCGGATGAAGGTTTTGAGGCACTTCATCCGGAGGATATCCTGCTGCTCGTCCGATAGA
>JAEEGK010024436.1_pt1 | contig 12521 bp, 10 predicted proteins | sample 8958771 | NCBI WGS metagenome assembly JAEEGK01 (sample SAMN16246547, study PRJNA631951) | gut metagenome | biome: gut microbiome; feature: rumen; material: SC-attached | host: Bos | place: Iran: Karaj | collected 2018-10 | reverse complement strand
TCAAGCAAAAATTTGAGAAAAAGACCAATCTTTTGATATCTACATGGCTATAACTATGCGTTTATAGTATTAGTGAAGGTGCATCAAGAAGTATTCAGAGAGGCCGTTGACGATGCGGTGCTTGAAGCTGAACTTGTAGCTGTTCATCGCCCTGCCCAGCTTGTTGGATGAATAGTTCGCTGCATCGAAATAGGCGTATTTGGAGGCAAAGAGGTTCAGGATTTCGCCCGTTCCCCACCAACGCCCCTCGCCATCCTTGGGTTTGCGGAAGGTCTCGGCAATCATCTCTTCCAGGGGTACGGTGCGCTGATAAGGCTCGTTCTCCTTCAACAGTTCGGCTATCTCGTCGTCGTCGAGCCAGAAACGTTCGTCATTATTTATCAGGTGCAGCACCTGGGCGAACAACTGCTGATGCTCGAGATTATCGGTATAGTCTATGTTCTGGCCGTTGGGAATGCCAACACAGACAAAGCGGCGCGAGCCCGTGGGGTCCACCAGGGGCTGTCGCTGGTTGGTGGTGCCAATGAACGATGTGTAGCGGCGATACTGCTTGATGGTTTTGCCGTAGGGAGGACGGAACTTGACGTCGCTCGACGACAACAGGTACTTCAGCACGATTTGCTGTGACGAGGTGGTCTTGTCGAACTCGTCAATATTGATGAGGGCGAACGACGTGAGGGCGATGTTCAGGTCGAACTCGTTCTTGAAGTTCAGTTTGTCGTTGTAGTAGTCACGCAACTCTGGGGGGAGCAGGATTTTGCAGAAACGCGTCTTACCACAGCCCTGGCGACCAATCAGTAGCGGCGTTAACGAATTGCCTGTCAACTGCTTATCGCTCTCGCGCCACTGACGTACCATACCGGTGAGCCAGTAGCGCAAGTACTTCTCCCAATGGGGCTGGTCCGTAGGTACGCGCTGGGCCAAGTCGTGTATGTAGTCATGCCCATTCCATTTCGGCAACTTGTCGAGCCACGTATTGACAGGATCATACTGCTCGATACGGGTAGAGTCGATGAAACGGTTGACGTCCTGGTCCCACGACTTCAGTCCCTGTTCGCGAGCCTGGATGGTCATGTCGTTGCGAACCTCCTCGGTCAGAGGTCTAAACTTCTGGTCCTCAGCATATTTGTAACGGTATTCGGCCACACCGGTCATCAAATTCTTGCGCATGTCGAAGTTGGCATTCAGAAACATCTCCGTCCGCATGGTCTGTAGCGTTTCGTCGGGTACGCTCTTCAGCGGCTTCACCTTGTGTTTCTTCAGGTAGTCGGCTTGTAGCGATACGTCATAGACGGCTGAAAAGACATTCTTCACCAACTGAGGATCAGTGTTCAAGATGGGATGCTCCAGCGTCATTCCCTGAGCGTGAGCCAGCGGGATGCCCTGTTCCAGCGACAGACTGGCCACACGCATCAACAACTGCATCTGGCGGTCCTCGTCGCTCACATCCTCCAGCTTAAAATAGTCGCCCAAGACGTGCTTCACGATGAACAGCCAGTTAAAGTGATAGGTACGCGTAATGGTACGCCCAGGCATCAGAGAGTCGCTTTCCCACGATATTTCAGCCTTCTCGGGCAGGTCGTGCTTCTCCGTGTCGGCCTTGAACGGACGTGCTTCAGCATTGAAGTACATTTCAGGGTCGGCACTCAGATAGACGGTACGTTCCAGCGTGGGCTCCAGATATTCGATGTCGATGCCAAACTGGTTCTTGTAGGCTCGCCAAGCGGTGTCGTAAAGATTCTTGTGGAACTGTCGTACATCTGTCTCTTTATCTGGCAACGACTGGCTCCCAAAAAGCTCCCCTCTACATACGATCTTCACGCTCTTGCCCGATGCACCCAGGAATGCCATCACCGTCTCGTCCATGCGTGCCGCCTGGTTTCTGATGACAACAGCATCCTCATACGTCTTAAGATTGTTCACCTCGACAACCACCAAACCAGTGTATTTCAACCCCTTCTGCATCTCCTTATAGTTCATGCACTCTACGGCAAAGAGGATGCGAGGCAGGTTCACGGTGTGCTGCTGGTTGTCAACAACTATCTGTCCGCTGGGCTGCCTCTGCGGTTTCAGGAACTGGTAGTTCAGACGCAGGTTATACACCTGATTCTCAAACGGGCCCTTGCGGATCATGTCCGCCAACTGCTGTAATTCAAGGCGGTTGATAACCTCCTTGTTTCTTGACATCTTCAATAAACTGACTTTCATAGTATATATTTTCGTTTTTATCTGCAAAGATACTAAAAAATCCATCCTTTTGCAAGAAATTTACGAAAAAAAATATTATAACTGGTTATTATTTCTACTAAAACAATTACATCATCCTCATTTACAGATATTTCTATCATTCATATATCCCTACAATATTCCTACAATAATCCTACTAAAACCCTACATTATTCCCACCTATTAACATCCAAGCACAAGCAAGTGGCAAACAATCCTTACAGAGTAAGCTTACCGAGGGCTTAGCACCGCCCTACCCTCCAACAGAGAACGTTTCGCGGAAAAATTCTCTAGAAAATTTAACAGCGAGAAGCCTTCTCACTGACGCTAAGCCATAGGGTAACAAATAAATTCTCTTGAGAATTTTGCCAAGCAAGAACGACCGAATAACAGGAATCGGGCTTCCCAAAGGGAGCGAGCCACCTTGTAAAACACTACAAGTCATAAGCCACCAACCAAAAACTGACACTCACAAAAGAAACGACAAGAAATATTCAGATAGCATTTGGATAGAATTAATGTAGGGTTAATGTAGGGTTAATGTAGGATTATAATAGGATTAAAATAGCAATATATAATTAGTATATTATAAAGTATATCAATGAATTAATTATATTTTAGTAGGATTAAGTAATCAAAACAGCATTCCAAACAGAAAAAAGAGTAATTATTTCAAAGATTGCTCGAGAAAATTTGCTGGAACAATTTCTTTTTCGTACCTTCGCACCATAAAACCAAGACTTATGAAATACAGACTCAAGAAAGAAACAAAGCCCACGCTGCCCACCTACGGCAAATACAAGGCTGTGGCCGTGCATAGCCAGACTGTCAGTTCAGACGAGATACTCAAGGAGGCTGCCCAAAACTCCCCGTTGGACGAAGGTGTACTCATCGCAGCCCTCATCCGCCTGTCCGAAGTCGTCAACCGTCACCTCCGTGCTGGCGACAGAGTACGCCTGCAGGACTGGGGCTTGATGAAACTCGAAATCGAGAGCGACAAAGTGGACAACCTCAAGGACTTCCGTGCCAAGAAGCACATCCGTGGCGTCCGCCTCCACTTCCTGCCCGAAAGCTACAACGGCACCCAGGCCCTCTACGAAGGCATTACCTATGAAAGGGACGTTACAAAAGATTCAGGAAGATGGTGATGATTCCTGTATTGAGCAGGTCGGCAAACATGGCGCCGATGATGGGAACGATGAGGAATGGCTTGACGGTATACCGATATTTATAACAGACGGCACTCATGTTGGCCATCGCATTGGGCGTAGCGCCAAGACCGAAGCCACACAAGCCTGCACACAGTACGGCAGCATCGTAGTCGCGACCTAACAGGGGGAATGCCACAAAGTATGCAAACAGGGCCATCAACAGTACCTGAGACACCAGAATGACAATCAATGGAAGTGCCAGGTTCTGAAGTTCCCAAAGTTTAAGGGATATCATGGCTATGCCGAGGAACATGGACAGACAGATGTTGCCTACACTGATGATGCGCTCCATGTCAAGCAACTTTTCAGCTTTCTCCCATTTGCCGTCATCTTTGTAACTGACGAATCCGATGGTATTACGAACAATGGCGGCTAATATCAAGGCTCCGAAATAGGTCGGGAACGTGATGCCCGTCTTTTCAAACAACCAGCTCAACAGGGTGCCGCCACCCATGACCAGGACAATGCAATACGTAGCCTTCGCATACTGTTGGAACTCCTGTTCGTTCGTGCTGACACGCTTTGTTCGGCCAGTAGGTGATGCCTCGTCGCTCTCGATACCAGCCATTGCAGGGTCAATATCTTCGTCTGGTGTCTGCATCTGTTCGTGCGTCAACTTCGTGCGTACTATTCTTTCTGCCAACGGTCCGCCAATCATGGAACCAGCAATCAGTCCAAAGGTAGCAGCTGCCATACCTATTGTTCCAGCGCCATGCAGTCCCAAGCTTTCGAGAACGCTTGCGAATCCGCCTGCGGTACCGTGTCCACCCGTCATGGATATGCTGCCAGCAGCCATACCAATCAAAGGATCAACACCCATAAGTCGGGTAATTCCCATTGGCATAAGGTTCTGAAAAGCGATAATGACAACCAGCAGAACCAGCATGATGACCAATAGCTTGCCACCTTGCTTTAATACTTTAAGGTCGCTTTGGAAACCAACGCTGGTAAAGAATGCCAGCATAAAGACATCCTTCAATGTACCATCGAACGACACCTCGACATGGAACCAGCCATATAGTGCCAAGGTTATCAATGAAAAGATGATACCACCACTTACCGGCGACGGCACACAAAAATTCTGCAGAAACGCAACCTTTCGCGTTAAAACCATACCGACGATAAGGGCTAAGGCACCTATGCCAGCTGTCTGTATCATATCCAGTTCAATACTTGTCATACGCTCTTTCTTGTTTATTGTTAGAATCTATATTGCAACTTCACATTGGCAGCATGTCTGTTTACTTTTGCTTCACTACTGCATGTATCAAACATATCATGCCAGTCAACTCCCAAATACCATTTCTTGCCTAATAGCTTGTTCACAGACAAACATCCATACACAGGCACGCCAGTCAGCTCACGTTGTGGTGCCTGGCTGGTATAATATACCACCTGCATACCTATCTGCCAATCATAAGGAAGATAAGCAGTGGGAGCAAGCCGGAATGAAGCGTACGTTTCATCCTTTGCCGCATACAGGTTTGCCCCACCTGTCAGACTCAACCCTTTCGTTTTCCAATAGGCCGATGCGTCCAGTGTCGTGAAATTCTCACCGTCTTCAACGGCATAGTAACTCGCCTCCGTCTGCACAGTCAACTTCTGCTTACTATAGGCGTATGCCAGTTTCATTTGATGAATATTCCATTCTTCCAACAGTCCCTGAGCCCTTGCCCACTCCTCATCAATAAGCGTATTGGCATCCATAAAGAGAACCAAGTAGGAAGGGTTATAGTATTTGCGATAATAGCCCAACTGAATCTGATTGCGGTTGTCTGGTACATAGATGACGCAGGCATTTGCATTGTCACGCGTGTTAAAATGCCTTTGACTGACACCAGCTTCCATCAACTTGTAGTTATAGAACATCACACGATTACCAACTGTGAACTTCCACTTAGGCAAGGCATAAGTAAACTGCAGATAGACATCATAATTAAAGACATCCCAGCTTCTGTTCGTATCCTTTTGTTTGGTCATCAGGAAATCGCCCTCAACACCCAGCATCATGGATAGCCGATCGGAAAATAAAGGTGTATTCAACTCAGCAAGCAACAAGGGCAGTTTATTGGAGAGAACCAGATCACTGGCATACTGATAACCACCCAGCAGGAGCAGTTCCGTCCCCTGGTCATTGAAGGTATGGAAGTATCGCGCTCTGCCCATGACCTTACGTGACGTACCAGAAGGATGGTCAAGATATTGCTGGGTAAAATAGGTCAACAGTTTGTTTCTGTCATCAAAACGATTCGTCATATGAAGCGTCAGATACTCTTCATTCCCATTCTGATGCCGATAAGATGCATTGGCATAAAGGTCAGTTCGCTGACTACCGTATAACGCATTGACGGAGCCAATGCCTGCCACGTCCTTCCCAAAGTCTCCCTGTCCTTCCACGAAGCCCTTCAACTTCTCAGGCATCTTCATATTGATATCCAGTACCCTGCCCATTCCGATGGTACCCTTTGCAACACCCGTATTGTCACAGACTTGAATCTTGGCAATATCCTTGGCTTTCATCTGACTCAGAATCAACCTATTGTCACCATTCATCGGACAGTTATCGATGCGTAGATTGTAGCTGTCGATGACATCCTCGTAACCGCCAATCATCAGTTCCGGCACCATCTGGAGGATATCCATCAGCGTTTCTTCCCCCGTCAGTTCCATTCGCTGAGGGTAAATCATCGTTCTGTCAGCCTTCATTTCTATGATGGGCAAATCACTTTCTGCGCACATCGAGACATACATGGGCAAGAAACTGATTAATATGATTATTTTTCGATACATACTATTTTATTATTATGAACTGTTGCGAAAAACTTATACATTACCCAGATACACATGTTGGATACCTGCTTCGAGGGCGATGCGTTTGGCTTCTTTCAAGGTGGAGAGGGGTGTTGGTGGGAGATCCTGCATCTTATAGCGGGGGAAGAAACGGCTGAAGTGCAGGGGTGCAGTGGCGAGGCCATTAGCAACAAGCCATTGGCACATCTGTCGAATCATGTCCATATCGTCGTTGATGGTGGGGATGATGAGGTTTGTCAGTTCTATCCACACACCAGCATCCTTCATGGCGAGAATGGTGTCGAGGACAGGTTGGAGATGTCCACCACTAACACGCTGATAGATGTCATCGCTGAAGGATTTCAGGTCGATGTTGGCAGCATCAAGATAAGGCAAAAGGTCGGCTAACGGTTCCTGACAGACATAGCCTGCTGTCACGAGAATGTTCCACAGCCCGTTTTCATGCGCCAAATGGGCTGTATCTGTTACATATTCAATATAAGTTAGTGGCTCAGTATAGGTGTAGGCGATGCCAGGGCAATGGTGCTCCAGGCAGAGACGGACAACAGCCTCAGGCGAAAGGTCGTAATGTGCAACGTCTGACGGAGCGACCTGCGAGATTTCGTGGTTCTGACAGTTCATACAACGGAAATTACAACCTGTACAGGCGATAGACAGACACGTTGTACCTGGATGGAAATGATACAGTGGCTTCTTTTCGATGGGGTCAATGGCCAGCGAACAAGGCTTGCCATAGACTTCACTGACCAGCACACCGTCATGGTTTCTGCGACTACGACAAAGGCCCGTCTTACCATTGGCAATATGACAATGGTGCGGACAAAGCAGGCACTCCACCCTACCCTCGTCTAATGTTTTAAAATACAATGGCTTCATACACATACAATTCTGCATCGCGCCAACCATCCCAGCCAAGTCCAGCCTTGTCTTGCGAGCAATGTCCCACAAACTCTTCTTTCGTCCAATTCACATCATCAGCCACTTGTGGCAGGAACGTGCCACTACGGTAGCCTTTGCGGATATAGATGCCATGCCGATGCAATTCGAATTCATCCAAACTCTGAATGCGACGCATGGGGGTAAGGACGGATATTTCGATATCTACATCGTCCAACTCCTCGCGACGTAAAGGCTGAAACCTTGGGTCCTCGAAAGCAGCTGCACGCGCCATCTCTGCCACAATCTCATACAAGGGTATATCCTCGCCAAAATGGCCTATACAACCACGCAAATGGCCATGTTTGTGAAGGGAGACAAAGGCACCACACTTCTCTTTAAGTGAAGAGTGAAGAGTGAAGAGTGAAGAATGCGAAGCCACACTTCGATCTTTAGTCGAAGAATTTGCTATCGCAATCCGTTTACCGTCAAGACTGTCCTTGATGCTCTCGTAGGCTATCTTTTTCAGCATTTGTTTCTCCTCATCCGTCAGCGAGAACCCGTCTGAATTTCGAAGGATGGTAAAGGCATGATAGCCCACGACACGACTATGGTCATGGTCATCGATGTCGCCAGAGTTCTGATACAGCAGATGCTTTACCTCGTAACGATTGTCCATCATCAGCATCAGCGTAGCAATGGCCAACTCTCCACAAGCACTCGTCGCCAGATTGCGGATGCCACTCTTAGCGTTGCTTTCGAGGGTGGCAATAAACTGTCCCACATCGCCACTCTCCACAGCCTTTCCCGTTTTGGCATCCACCTTGCAAGCATCCTCGTATGACGGATAATGAGAGAAGTCGCTACTCACAACAAAAAGATTCTCGTCTGTAAAATACGGTTTCAGTGCCTCAGCTATCCGTTTCAGTTTTCTGAAATCGTTGGTAGATATGATAATAGGAACGATGGGAGGCACCGCTTGAGTGGGCTGTGTAGAATGAAGAGTGAAAAATCTTTGCAGGAAAGGCAACTGCACCTCCAGACAATGTTCCCTGTCATGCGCTTTCGGCTGATAGCTAAAGACGGAATCTGCATGATCTGCTGTTAACTTCAAAGCCATTTCGTGGTCAACCTTTACCCGTCCCAATGGCGTTTCATAATAATCCGCCTCCGTATTTACAGAGGCTCCGTCCAACCACTCATGATGACTGGGCCCCAACAGGAATATCCGCTTGTATGATTTGTTTTTGGGCAACGACATATAGGCTGCAGATGCCACATTGCCTGAGAAATAGTAACCTGCATGTGGCACAATCAGCGCAGCCACATTATCATACTGCGGGTCCTTGGCGTGAAGCGTCAGAAAGCTATCCACCTCATGGCTCAGCATCTGGGCATTGCCATCATAAAACCTTCCCGCCTGAGTGGCTGGCCTTACCACAGGCTCCTGTTTACCAAAAATACTCATCATCATAATTGCTAATAAAAATGTCATCACAACTTTTCTCCACAATGTGAACAATACCGGTCTTCATCGCGCACCATACCATCGCAACGTGGACAGTGCCCGTCTTTAGGTTTCTCTTTCGTCTCGTCAATAATGGTGGCTGTCACAATACCTGTAGGAACGGCAATAATGGTATAACCCAACAGCATGACGAATGCAGAAAGCAGGCGTCCAATGGGGGTTACGGGTGTGATGTCGCCATATCCTACCGTGGTCATTGTGACAATGGCCCAATAGACTGATGTTGCCAAATCGGTGAACTGTGTATCAGGCTGACCTGTTTCAACCATAAACATCAGCGTACCGAGACAGGTAACCATAATCAGCAAGAACAGGAAATAGACAGCTATTTTGTTAAGACTCTTCTGGAACGAGCGCATCAGTATATAACCCTCGTTGATGAAACTGAACAACTTGAAAATGCGGAAGATACGGATAAAGCGGAACGAACGCATCAGCATCATGTATCGCGCATTGGGCAGGAAGTAGGACAGATAAGGCGGCAAAATAGACAACAAGTCAATAACGCCAAAGAAACTCAACACATATTCGCGAGGACGGGGTGAACAGTAGATGCGGGCAATATACTCGACCGTAAAGAAGAAGGTGAGCAGATATTCCAATATCTCCAATACCAGTTTAAAGGTATGGGCTAACGAAGGAATTGTCTCGACGAACGAAATGATGATGCTCAGCGAGATGGCAATTATCAGGATAATGTCAAACCATCGTCCAACCGGTGTGTCCGACTCGAATATGATGCTATAGAGCTTTTCTTTCTCAAGCCAATAGGGTTTCTTCATACTTATACGTGTTTATAATGATGTTTTGTCGTGCTACTTCCTTACGCATGGCTTCTTCGAGCGTGATGTCTGGCGGGTTAATACAATCTACTCGGGCAAAGCCTGCGTTCAACAGTTCTTCGCGGTCGCTGATTCTGCCTGCTATCAGGTAAACAGGCGTATGTCCGGCTTGTTCCAAGATACCCATGGGTAGTTTGCCCATCAGTGTCTGACGGTCAGCAGAACCTTCGCCAGTGATAATGAGGTCTGCATCTGCAACCAGTTCCTTGAATCGAATGGTGTCGAGCAACAATTGGATACCCGACATGCTTTCCGCATGGAGGTATTGCAAGAAGGCATAACCCATACCACCAGCAGCACCAGCACCCGCCTGCTGTGAACGGTCATAGCCAAAATGCTTGGCTGACAGTTCTGCAAATTTCCTGGCCCGTTCGTCTAAGCGGCGTACCATCTCTGGCGTAGCGCCCTTTTGTGGTGCAAACACATGGGCTGCACCCTTCTCGCCATAAAGCGGGTTTTCGACATCAGAGGCGATGGTAAACCTGACATCTTTTAGAGCCTCGACATCATCCCACTGACCGTGTTTGGCAAATATGTCAATGAGTGCCTTCAGCATGCCCATACCACAGTCGCTTGTGGCACTGCCACCCAATCCTATAATGATATGTCTGGCTCCTTTGCAAACAGCATCAGCCACCAGTTGTCCCGTGCCGTAGCTTGTTGCCACCATTGGATTACGCTCTTCCTTTGTCAGCAGGGTCAAACCACTGGCCTGGGCTATTTCAATCACGGCCATCTCGTCGTGCAACAGATACTTCGCCGTAACAGGGCGCATCAGCGGGTCCCTTACCGTCACTTCCTCCAACGTGCCACCAATGGCAGCATAAAAGGCTTCCATGTAGCCCTCTCCACCATCGCTGACAGGTATCTCTACAATTTTGGCATCAGGACAAACCCTCCTGATACCCTCTGCAGCCGCCTCGTTAGCTTGCTTCGAAGTCAGACATCCCTTGAATGAATCTATTGCAATAATTACCTTCATGCTGCAAATATACGAAATAATTGATAATCGACAATTGCTAATTGATAATTATTTATCAAATTAATTTGGTATTTCGTTCGTTTTTCAGTATTTTTGCACAAAAATTGGCAATGAAACGATACGCTTTATTTTTCGATATCGACGGAACGCTGGTGAGTTTTAAGACGCACGAGATTCCTGCTTCCACGATTTTTGCACTTACTCAAGCTAAAGCCAATGGGCATAAGGTTTTTATTGCAACAGGTCGTCCGCCGCTGATTATCACCAACTTGGGAGCTATCGAGCATTTGATTGACGGCTATGTCACCATCAATGGCGCGTTGAGCTTTGTAGGCAACGAGGTGGTACGCTGCAAGGACATTCCCCACGACGCAGCACGTCTGGTGGTTGACGATGCACAGCAGAAGCGCTATGGTGTGATTGTCGTAGGCGAAAAGGATATTGCCGTGCTCGACCCACATGGCGAGGTGGACAGGGTATTCCGTCAAGAGATAGCCGTCGAGAATCTGGATCAAGCCAAACCTATAGAACATGTCATGCAGCAGCGCATCCTTCAGTTGACGCCCTTCTTCTCTGCCGAATACGAACGCGAGTTGATGGCTCGCATCCCCAGTTGCACCTCAGGACGCTGGCATCCCGCCTTTACGGATGTCACGGCACAGGGGGCAGACAAGGGCGAGGGCATGCTGGCAATGGCAGCGCATTTCGGTTTGGACCCACAATACACGATGGCTTTTGGCGATGGCGGCAACGATGCTTCGATGATTCGTACGGCAGGCATTGGTGTGGCTATGGGTAATGCCCTTGACTCACTAAAACAAGAGGCCGACTATACGACGACCTCTGTTGATGACGACGGGGTGATGAACGCTCTCCGTCATTTTAACCTGGTGTAATGGAATTCATTTACACATAAATCTCGACTTCTACTACAAAGTATTCGCCTGCACTTTCAGGGCTATGGATGGCGAACATCGTATCAGTTGACTTGTTCTTACGCACCTCTTGTACAAGGAAAGACTTGCCATCCGACCCATTCTTGACAACGATTTGCTTGCCCTCGAAGGTGAACGGCTTGGTCTTACTGGCCCTCTCGTAGAAGTCCATCGCATCGAGCGTGTTGTAGAAATAGAGACGTCCATTGGTAGAAGTATCGAGCGTCATGGAGAAATAGAAGGCATGAGGCGTATTGCCAACGAGCTCGTAGCCGAAATCTTTCTTGGTTGATTTCGAGATGTCATGACCATAGACATACTCATCAGCATCCATTTCTTCGCCAGTTATCGATTCATGATAGATAAACGACAAGCCAGATTTTTCGGCTTTTGCTGACTGAGCATAATGCTCTGTCAGATACAGCAGGTCGTTCAACGAGAAACGCTGGTAGAACGTGTTCCTCTCAATGTATTCCTTGAAATACTTCTTCTCGCCCGTTCCATCGTCAGAGATGAAGTCATCGACAAACCAGTCGCCACGCTCGAAACGCATGTTCAGAGTAACATTGTAGGGCTTGCCTGCGTTCTTGGCCTTGATGACGACGGTAGCTGTCGAGTCCGTCATGTTCTTGATTTTATTCACTTCGCAGGTGAAGTTGTTGTCGTCCTGCGAATTGGTCCAGTGGTCATAGTCCAACAGGGGTTCCTCGTTTTCCTCGGCTATCTCTTCAGCCTTGGCCATCAAATCTTTGTAGCCCTTGCTGCAATAGGCACTATCGCGATTGATGAACTTGCCATTGTAGATGCGCGTGCCATCTTTCTGGTACTTGGGATTCTTGTAATTAAAATAGATCGAGTCCACACGTTCAAGAAGATAAGCCTCGGTATGCTTATCCACGCCTGTTTCCGCAGTTTCTGTAGTCACTGAATCCGCTTGCAACGAGTCAGCATCGCTGGCAGACTTACCCGTTTTACCACCACATGCCGACAGCAGCAGCACGACTGCCACAGCGGCAATAAACATCATTACTTGTTTCATAGCTTTAACGATTTTGGGGACAAAGATAATAATAAATTAGGAATTAGGAATTAGAAATCAGAAATAATTTG
>JAEEGK010024429.1_pt1 | contig 12523 bp, 12 predicted proteins | sample 8958771 | NCBI WGS metagenome assembly JAEEGK01 (sample SAMN16246547, study PRJNA631951) | gut metagenome | biome: gut microbiome; feature: rumen; material: SC-attached | host: Bos | place: Iran: Karaj | collected 2018-10 | reverse complement strand
AGTCTGCAACGTTTTTAAGATATTGTGCCGAAGCCTCAGTCCTGTCATAGGTATGCGGCAAGGGTTCTATGGTTCCCCCTGTGATCACCGCATGGCATCCGCTGCATTCCCGATCCGCTTCCTTTCCTGGGTTTGTACAGGTGGGAGCTGTATAGGTCCCGGGCACCTCATGATAGTCATGTCCGAGAGGACTGCCCTGGGTAAAGGTATCATTATCTGTTCCCCTTGCACCGCAAACACAGCTCTTGTAATACACCGCAGCATGGGTACAGTCTGCAACGTTTTTAAGATATTGTGCTGAAGCGACGTTTTGGTTATAGACGTGTTCCCAAACAGCATAAAGTGTGAGATCCTGGGTTAAGGTGACAGATTGCCCGGCCGTGTAATTGGTTCCGTTTCCATTAGCTGCCGTATTCCATTTAGAAAAAGTATGCCCGTCACGGGAAAAGGTATTATTGGGAATTACGCCCCGAACTCCTATTGGTCTCGTTACCACTACATCATTACCTGTTCCGCCGTTTGCTTTAAGTGAAAGATTGGCTGTATTCACTCTTCGAGCGGTACCGTTTTGAATCGCCTGAACAGTTGCACCGGGTTCATAGTAAAGAACATTTCCCGTAAACGTGGGATGAGAATTGTTGGTAAATTCAATATCAGTCCAGTTTCTTCCTCCTATATAGGGACGGTTGTCATCATACAATCCCAACTTTACCGTAGCATTGTCAAGGATTCTTACTCTTTCACAGTTTCCTGAGAATGATCCACCTATAGCTGCGCTTTCTTCTCCACCCACAACTATGACATTTGCATTGCCACCGATCGTGATATCAGAGCCTGAGCCTCCATAACCTCCTCCGATCCCGGCGCCATGACCCGAATGATTTACAGTAACCTGAGCATTGCCACCGATCATGATATCAGAGCCTGAGCCAAGTAAACCTCCTCCGATCCCGGCGCCATAACCCGAATGATTTATAGTAACCTGAGCATTGCCTCCGATCATGATATTAGAACCCGAGCCACAATAACCTCCTCCGATCCCGGCGCCTTCACCTAGGCTGTCTATAATTATATCTAATGAAGCACTCTGACTCCCTTCAACATTGCTTATAATCAGGCTCCCACTGTTTTCTTTACTTATTCCTACTTTATGAAGTGAGCTCAGTGTGTTATTACCCTCCAATAGAATGGTCACATTTCCGGTGCCCCATATTCGTAAAGCAGGAGAAGATCCCGTATTAATTATTACTCCGGATAAAATGACTGTTATATCCTCATTTGCTGTAATTGTAAAACCACTGGTTGATGAACCTGTAACCCTTACTATAGAATATTGACTTCCGGAAACACTCCCTGTATTTCCCACGTTAACTACAGGAACATTATCTCCCTTAACCATATTTACAGGCATCAGCCCGATCAACAGCAGCAAACACAAAAAACAACCTGTTACTTTTTTCCACATGACTTTCATTTAGTTTTCTCCCTCAGAACTCTTGAAATTGATCAAAAACAATATAAAAAACACACATAAACACGATATCTATCGTATTCTGTGTGCAAAAAAACTATCCGGAAAAAAGAATCCGAACAAAGTACCCTCCCAATTTATCATCCCTGCCGATGACTTTTTTCATCCTTAACATGGCCTTAACCCCACATTTAACACATAACCACCATAGTAATAAAATTATATGATCTTCGAGACCGCTATGTCAATAAAAGATTAAAAAGAAATGACTACTGACTACTTCCCAGTATTTCAGCAAGAGATAAACCGTTTCTAACCGCGCTGGCGAACGATCTCGTAAGCAAGAATTCCCATGGCTACAGAGGCATTCAGGGATTCGATCTGTCCCTTCATGGGAATGGAAGCAACGTAGTCGCAATTCTCTCTGACAAGCCTGCTCACTCCGTCCCCTTCACTTCCTATTACAAGTCCGATGGGTCCTTTCAGGTTCAGGTTGTACATGATCTCACCGTCCATATCGGCGCAAGCGAACCAAAGCCCCTTGTCCTTCAGCGATTTCATTGTCTGTACGATATTTGTAACCTTAGCTACAGGCGTATAGTTCAACGCTCCGGCGGAGGTTTTTGCAACCGTTGCCGTGAGTCCGACGGCTCTGTGCTTGGGAATGATAACCCCATGCGCGCCCGCAAGATTGGCGGTTCTGATGATCGCCCCAAGGTTGTGGGGATCTTCTATGCCATCCAGGACAACAATGAAAGGATCCTCACCCTTTTTGCGGGCAAGTTCCAGGATATCGTCCACTTCCACATAGTCATAAGCAGCCGTGAAAGCAATAACTCCCTGATGTTTGCCCGTTTCCGAAAGCTGATCCAGTCTTTCCTTGGAAACAAAATTCAAGATCGTATCGCCCTTCTTTGCCTCGCGTACTATCGTGCGCACAGGACCGTCCTGACAACCGTCAAGCACAAAGAGCTTGTCCACCGTTTTACCGGCGCGAAACGCTTCAAGCACTGCGTTCCTTCCTTCGATCCGGGTTTCATTGATCTGGTTTTCTTCAATCATTGCTGTTCTCTCCGCTTTCATTTCCTTCAATAATATCAAATCCTTTATGGATGATCTCATACAGCCTTGCATATTCCTTCTTGAGGTACAGCCAGCCCACAACAGCCTCAAAGCCTGTTGCCTTGTGGTAATCCCCAAGGGATGCGTTTTTCGCGGGGGAATAGCTCTTTGCATTCCTGCCGCGTCTGTATATGCTCTGCTCTTCCTCGGTAAGGCTGTCCAAAATCCCGGTGATCATCCTGGCCTGAGTCACTGCCTTCGCCAGATTGCTCGCCTTGCGGTTAAGCTTGTCGACCGCAGTCGCTCCTTTAGCAAGAAGGCATGTGCGTATCACCAGTTCATAGACGCAGTCACCGATATATGCCAGATCCAAAGGCGGATACCGGTCCGCCTCAAAATCAGGCAAATTAAATTCTTTATATAATCCGTCGTTCAAATTCTATCCTCTGTTTCTTTTGACGCGTTAAACCAATTCCCAGACAGTGCCCTCGCGGGTGTCCTTTATGGCTATGCCCTTTCCCAAAAGCTCGTTTCGGATCGCATCAGCCTTGGCAAAGTCCTTGTTTTTCTTTGCTTCTTTGCGTTCCTCGATCTTCGAGAGCACATATGCCTCGAGCTCGGGATCCACATCCGCCTTGGGCTCCGCTCTGTCGATCGTGAGATCGAGCGAAAGGACATAGTCGAATGCCTCTATCAGAGCAAGCTTTGTCACTGCGTTCGCATTGCTTGAAAGCAGATCGTAAACAACAGTGATGCCTGAGGAAGTGTTCACGTCGTTGCCAACTGCCGCAAGGAATCTGTCGGAAAAGTCGATGTAAACTCCGCCGTCAACTTCCGTTCCCTTGACAGCCTTCGCAATGCTCTCCTGCATATCCTTGGAATAGCGGTTAGCGGTCTTGCGCGCTTTTTCAATCTTTCCCGAAAGCTCGGCAATTGCCTTATGGTCAAGACCGGCCTCCTTCTTCAGAGCATCGATCTTTTTGATCAGCTTGTCATATGCATTGCCGACATTTGAAAGCGCGTCGAAAGAAAACTCCAGGGGTTTTCTGTAGTGCGACTGGAGGCAGAACATCCTGTAAAGCATAGGGTCGATCTTCTTTTCTTCAAGCGAAGAAACGGTTATGAAGTCGCCCTTGGACTTGCTCATCTTGCCATCCCTGTTGTTCAGGTGATGCACATGGAACCAGTAATTGACCCATTTGTGACCGAGAAAGCTTTCGCTCTGCGCGATCTCGTTCGTGTGGTGGGGGAACATATTGTCCACGCCGCCGCAATGGATATCCATCCGATTTCCGAGATGCTTCATGCTGATGCAGGAGCACTCGATATGCCAGCCGGGATAGCCCACGCCCCAAGGGCTGGACCATTTAAGAGCCTGGTCCTCAAACTTTGATTTGGTAAACCAAAGCACGAAATCGTTCTTGTTCTTCTTGTTCGTGTCCTCTTCCACATCGTCGCGAACGCCCACAAGAAGCTCTTCCTCGTTCTGATTGCCGAAAACATAGTATTCCTTGAGCTTCGAGGTGTCGAAGTATATGTTTTCTCCTGCCTTATAGGCATATCCTTTCTCAAGCAGAACCTCGATCATATTGATAAACTCGGGGATGCAGTTTGTTGCAGGCTCCACAACGTCGGGAGTCTTGATGTTGAGTTTTTTGCAGTCAGCCATGAAAGCGTCGGTGTAGTACTTTGCGATCTCCATAACGGTCTTGTGCTCACGCTGAGCGCCCTTTACCATCTTGTCTTCGCCTGTATCCGCATCACTCGAAAGATGTCCGACATCAGTGATGTTCATAACGCGCTTCACATCATAGCCCGCATAACGAAGTGTCTTCTCCAGAACGTCTTCCATTACATAGCTTCTTAAGTTTCCGATGTGTGCGAAGTGATAAACCGTAGGACCACAGGTGTACATAGACACTTTGCCGTCCTCGTTGGGAATGAATTGCTCTGTTTTTCTGGTAAGAGTGTTAAAAAGCTGTATTTTGTTTTCCATTTTGTATTTTTCCTTTCCGGTGAGGAAACTCTATGTTTCCCGATAATAGTTTCGTTTATTATCCTGTCTCGCATGTGTAAGGATCGGTCATCTCTTACAACACCCGGGACAGCCCGTACAGGATTTCCCGTTGAAGCCCTGCGATGTCATCGCATCGGCGCTCTCGTAATCATATATGCCGGAATTACCTGCTCCGTAATCCAGATTTCTTGCACTTTCCAGCAGGCATACCGCCTGCGCGGCTATGCCTTCGCCCGCACCCGTAAAGCCAAGTCCTTCCTCGGTCGTAGCTTTTATGCTGACCTGGGAAATGTCGATCTTCAGCGTGTTCGCTATATTCTCTCTCATCTCACGGATATAGGACGCCATCTTAGGCTTCTGCGCAATAATGGTTGCATCTATGTTTTCAATTATAAAAAGCTCGCCAAGGAGCATATCCCTCACTTCATTAAGAAGCGAAAGGCTTGAAATACCTTTATACTTGTCATCGCTGTCGGGGAAATTGCTTCCGATGTCGCCCATGGCAGCCGCTCCGAGAAGCGCATCCATGATCGCATGGGTCAGCACATCCGCATCGGAGTGTCCGAGAAGCCCCTTCTCAAAAGGAATCGCAACGCCTCCCAATATCAGCGCTCTTCCTTCGACAAGCTTATGAACATCATAACCTGTTCCGATCCTCATGTTTCACCTCATATGAAATGTATAATTTGTTACAAATCATTATTATCACACGAATGTCATACTTTTGCAACAAAAAAGAAACTGTTTGCCTTAAAAGTCAAACAGTTCAGAGTGTAGACAAAATGGTTCCGGGCTTTCAAAGCTTTCGGAACCATTTTTCTTTACATTTTTCTTTACATTTTTCTTCGCATTTTCTGTTTTCTGATCTAAATCAACAAAAAAAGAGAGATAGTCCAGCCTGTTAGGCTGTTACCATCTCCCATTTCTTTATGCACGTTGCAAGTTTCTTTATATTCATACCCGCAAAAGTAAGCGCGGTTTTCATTTCCATCCTCGCTTTACCATACATCTGCGTATATCTAAAACCGTGGTTTTCCTTTGCGGTTCCGAAGATACGTTCTATTGTTTCCTTCCTGCATCCATAGACTTCTTTCATGCCTATGGGCTTTACTAAGCCTATTGAACAAGGTAACTATTAACTTATAAACATATAATACGAGGAAGCGTAAGGGGTGATAAAACATAGTATCCTTAAATTTTAGATAAAATGGACGCTGCACAGGCAAGAGCGTTAAACTATGTTCTGATAACGAATAACATTATGGATTTTGTTGATATAGAGGGTTTACAGATCAATACATGGAGACAACCCGGGGATATTTTATGAAAACGAACCCAGTCAAATGCGGTTCGTTTTTATTTGACAGACGTCAAATAAAATGTTATGATTGTCCTACAATATTTGACGCTCGTTAAATAAATCGGAGCAATCATTATGAAAGAAAATAGCCAAGTCATTACGGAAAAACATGATATGACCTTTTTAAAATGGTCGCACATCAGGAGTTCAAGCGGAACAGCCGGGACTTTTCTTAAAGCTGAGTCTGTTCTGGGTGGGGTGAAAAAGTATTATAAGCTTTCGAACTTTGATCCCGTTAACGGCATTGTGGGGCACGAATGCGTAAACGAGTTGATCGTTGACAGGCTGTTGAACATCCTTGGAGTGGAGCACATCCACTATGAGCTTATAAATGCCCTGGTGGAAATAGAGGGAAAAGAGTATTCCACATATATATGTGCCTCGGAGGATTTCAAAAAGCCCGGAGAGAGCAAGGCTGCGCTGGATGATTTTTATGCTGTCAATGCAGCAAAAGGTGAAGGAAGATATGACTTTTGCGTGCGGATGGGATGGCAGGATTACATAGACATCCTGCTTGCGGTGGACTATCTGATCCTGAACCGTGACAGACATGGGGCAAACATTGAAGTTTTGCGGGATCCGAGAAAGAAGAGTCTGAGGATAGCACCTCTGTTCGATCATGGTGTTTCCCTTCTCTTTAACTGTAAAAATGACGAAGAGGCAAAGATGTTCAATGTTCTGGAAGACAGACCATGTCAGAATTTTCTTGGCAGTCGATCGGTGTTTGATAACCTTTCATTGATCAAAAATAAAAGGGATGTTTTTAAAAACGAACTGAAGCGAGAGCACAAAGAACTGCTCTTTAAGGATCTTGATACAGTTATTTCCGAAACCTTCAGGGACAAGATATGGGAAATGATCTTTAAGAGGTATGAGACATATGAAGATCTATGAGATCATAAACGAAGAGGATTCATGCACAGTAGGTTTTCTTCTTTATTATGAAAAAGAAAAGAATTTTGTAATAGAACTTGATGAGTACCTTGATGAGTGGAATGCTCCCTTGCTTTTTTCAAATCTTGTAAAGCAAGGGATCTATACAGTTCCGAGAGATCTGAGCCTCCTCTGGGTGAAAGAAAGGATCATTCCTCCCACAAGGCAGAACATCAGCGCAATCCTCGCAAATCATAAACTGAATGAATATGATGAAATAAAATTTCTGGAGATATCCGAGGGAAGATGCTCTCAGGATAGTTTAAGGATCAAAAAGATGAAGGAAATCCCGGATCTTGTTCGGAAAAGACAGGAGAAAAATCTAACTTGTGTTTTTCCGACAGGAGAAAACAGGCTGTTGTGCTTCTTTGCGGATGACACTGTGAAGCGTGTCGATCTTAATAAGCTGATGTCGGAAGACGGGGTTGAAAAAGTGATAAAAAACAGGGAATTGTTCCTTTCGGCGACACTGGGCTCCGGAGGCTATTATGTTACTTTTAACTACTCCATAGATGTTCCCGCAAGATGCCTTTATTCCTATGGGGAGGACCTGGGAGTAAAGAGAGCGGATTTCTTGGATTTTCTTCGTTGGAATGTCCTTGATACAAAAGATGTTTGCAATCTTCTTTCCTGCTCGAGACAGAATGTTTCCTATCTTACAAAGCAAAAGGATCTTTCACCTGTGAAGGAAAATGTAATGGGAAACCTGTATCTGAAGGAAGATGTTCTGAGAACGGGATGGTAAAGAAAATTCTTTGTAACTGTGACAAAAGGGGCTTTCGCCCCTTTTGTCGACAGTCTGAACTGTTTGCCTTAAAAGTCAAACAGTTGCCTCATACAGGCGCTTTTGCTCTTTATATGCTTTTTCGAACTCCGGATCAGATAACATCATTTCTTCGAAATTACCCTGTGCCACAATCCTGCCTTTTTCCATTCGTACTATTTTTCCGACTTTATCACAATACCCCAGTCTATGAGTGACTATTATGAGTATTTTCTCCTTTGCAAGTTCGTGAACCATCTTAAGTATTTTTTCTTCATGAAGAGCATCCATAGCGCTTGTGGGTTCGTCTAAGATCCACAAAGATCTTTTTCCGTTTACCAGCAGGCGCGCAACAAGAAACCGCTGCCATTCACCTTTTGAAAAGGATATATCCTGCCCCACAATACTCTCTGTTCCTTTTTTCGATCTCGAAACTTTTTCCCACAAGCCGACCTTCTTCAGCACCTCTTCAACTTCTCCGTCTGTCGCCTCTGAGCAAAAAAGATTACTCTTCACGGAAACAGCTATCTGAGGGAAAGACTGACTGATGTAGGCAGTCTGATCAAGCATATCTTTCATACCGTTAAAGGGTTCCGGTTTAATTATCATCTCACCACTGTTTGGAGTTCTAAGTCCTGATATCAAACTTAACAGAGATGTCTTGCCCGCTCCGTTGTCTCCAAGTAAAAGCAACGAATCTCCCCTTTGTAATCTTAAAGAAACATGATCAACCGCACAATTTTCACCATATTTCAGCGTTACTTCTTTTAGCTCTATACTGTCGATCGATCCAAGTCCCGCCTTCTTCTCTTCATGGTTTTCCGATTCGTCAAATTCAAGGAACTGCCTTGCATAATAAAGTGCCTCCTTATCCCAAACAACAGTATTAAACAATTTGGCCAATTCACCGTACATCAATACAATTCCAAGCATTAAAACGATCAATGTACTTTCGGTGTTTATACCGTTACGCAGACGAATAAACAGCAGTCCTGCGGAAATAATGGCGCCTATGCAAAGTATTATACCGTTAAGTACTTTATATTTAAGGTTCCTGTGTTGTATGTGCGCACTTGTGCTTGCAAATTTCACATCATAATCCGTTGATCTTCCGATAATATAATTCTCACGATTGCCCGAAACGATCTCTATATGCTCATCTTCGCTGTTAAATATATCCAAATAGTATTTTTTCCCGCTTGCGTGGTATTGTCCGTACAGGCTATGTACAGTCGAATCAATTCACTAAGGAATCTCGAACCGTTTATTATTCCCATCCTCTCTGCAAAAGATTCCTCTTTAAACATTTCATATATCTTCTGGAAACCGTTTAGGAACATTTTTCTGCTCATATATATATATTGTCAACGATATTTTTAAAAACCAAAAAAGAGTCACGAAAAGATGCTCTCATGACTCTCGTTTTTGTTACTCTTCTCTCGTAACGCCCTTGTAGGTGTAGCCTGTCTCTTTGATGACAGCCTCAAGCTTTTCAAGGTCAAGTTCGTTGTCTGTCTTGATCACGCAAAGATCCTTTTTGTGATCGGCCTTTACTTTTTTTACATCAAAGTTCTTCCTGATGGCATCATTCATATGTGCCTCGCACATTCCGCACATCATGCCCTCGATCTTAACCTTATAAACCATTTATTTATATCTCCTTTCGCCGATAAAAAACAATGATAGACGTTTTGAGTTCTGTTAGCTCAAACTAACATCTATCATAGCACATTTTTCTCGATATGGGCAATATATTTGTTTATATCTCAAGATCATCTTCGGGTGGGTAGTACAGACTTGATATGTCCGCATCTTCATAACCGTACATTACTTTTGCAAAATTGGTGCATACAAAACGGAATGTCTCGGAACTGTATTTGATACCGAAGAGCAATGCCAGATTGTTGAAATGCAGCGGAGAAATCGCATGTCCCCACTCAGCCTTATCGTTTTCGACTCTCTTGTTCTGGAGCAGACATGAAGGGGTAAGCTTATAGGTCTTTCCGCCTGTTTTGCTGACGCAGAGGATTTCAACGTAATCCCTGGCATCCTTTCGGCATATGATTTCATAATCCTGCTTCTGTTCTTCAAGATCAAGTCCCTTTTCAAGGACAACCGCATCCGAATATGCTCCGGTCTGCTGACCTTCTCCGATAAAAAGTCCATGTTTATTGTTGTATTTTACAAGCTCGATCAGTTTGTCAATGCTGCTTTGATCCAAGACCGTTCCAATGGGAGCGGCTTCACTGTTTGTTAAAAACGCAACCAGCGCATCTATTTCGCCCTGTGAAAGTAATGTTTTGTTATCCGACATAGCTTACCTCCGTGATTTATTATGCTATTTTGACATTTTACTCGATATTTCAACAAAAAACAATAAACGACATGTAAAATTCTATCAAAAGAATTTAAACCGTAAAATTCTCCTCTAAAAAAACAGCGAAATTTTCTATTTTTCCTTCTTGACAAACCCCTAAGTTCTTGGTAATATATGCGAGTGCCTTACGAAATGCATGGGATCTTAGCTCAGCTGGGAGAGCATCTGCCTTACAAGCAGAGGGTCATAGGTTCGAGCCCTATAGGTCCCATTTTAAATGATTTCTTTTAGGCACAACATGGCGGGATAGCTCAGTTGGCTAGAGCATGCGGTTCATACCCGCAGTGTCGAGGGTTCAAATCCCCCTCCCGCTACGAAAACGAAAAAGAGAGTCTGATGACTCTCTTTTTCGTTTTTATATTCTGTGAATAGGATTTGAACCTGAAGGCACTGCGGGTGCAGTGTCGAGGGGCGCTACATGCCGGTGGCATGTGTTTAGCGCCGACCGGAGCGGAGCGGAGACCAAATCCCCCTCCCGCAATCCTTATTTATAATCATTTATGATATCCGAGAACAGTACTCTCGGCCTCTTTTCATATCCCGTCTTCTCATTGAAGAGAGGCTGTTTTGCCTTGAATATCTCGGTCACGGTAAGGAACTCGTAATCCTGCTCCAAAAGTGTGGGGATAACCGTCTTTAAAGCCTCCACCGTAGCATCATTATCCACAAAGTCATGGAGCAGATACAGTACTCCGTCTCTCGCATTCTTAAGCATTTCCGTCTTTCGGTACTCCGCATCGGCTCTCGCCTCCCAGTCCAGACACCCTATGCCCGAGATAAAGATCTTGGGGATCCAATCGTACATCTCCGGTTTCACATCAATGTAGGGCGGGCGGAAAAACAGCGGACGTTTCCCGGTAAGTTCCTCTATGACAGCATCTGTCTTTTCTATCTCTTCCTTAACCTCTTTCTCGTTCATCCCGGACATGAACGGATGGGTAAAGGAGTGATTGCAGATATCGCAACCCATGCTTATCGCACGTTTTGCCACCTTTTTGGATTCCTCCGTTACGTTTTGACCGATAAGGAAAAATGATGCTTTTATGTTATATTTCTCCAAAAGATCCAAAACCTTTGGTGTGGTAACGGTATTCGGTCCGTCATCAAAGGTCAATGCCACTTGTTTCTTCATTGAACTGCCTCCGTAAAATCCTGAATGATTGCTGTCTGATTATATCAAAGATCTTACTTTTTTACATCCCATCATTTGTCAAGTTTAAGAAACTTGTAAGCGTTCTCGTAGAATATCTTCCTTCTTTCCTCGTCGGTCAAAGGCATCTTCATAAATCTCTCATATTCTTTTTCATGGTTCCACATGGGAAAATCCGTTCCGAAGAATGTTCTCTCAACACTATGCTCTCTGATCATATCCGCAGCTGTTTGAGGGTCAAGCTTAAACAATGCGCTGGAGGTGTCTATATAGAAATTCTCTCGTCCGAGCAGATACTTCCTGGATTCTTCCCACTCTGAATAGCCGCCGAAGTGAGCTCCGATCGCCACGAGATCCGGAACCGCATCGAGTGCGCGAGCCATACGAACGGGATTTGAAAACTCGAACCTGTAATCTCCCGTATGTATCAGGATCGGAAACTTTCCCGCAATAAGCTTAAACATGCGGATAGCCTCCTCTGAATCCAGTGCAAACTTCTGGAAATCCGGATGGATCTTAATGCCGTGAAGCCCAAGTTCCTCGACAAGAGCCAGGTCCTCTTCCGGTTTTTCCGAAAAAGGATGAAGTGTGGCAAAGCCGACAAACTCAGGATGCTTCGCACATTCGGAAGCTATGAATCTGTTAATGGATTCAACCTGCTTGGGAGTGGTGGCAACGGAATGTACCAGGAAATGCTCACAGTTTATCTTTCGGCCGTTTTCCAAAAGCTGCTCCGGTAAACCGTTCTCGCTCATTTCAAGGTGATAAAACTCGCCCACATTCTTGACAGCTTTTGAAGCGATCTTTTCGGGATAGATGTGCGCATGGAAATCTATTTTATGGAAATCCTTCATAGGATTCCTCCTCTCATTACTTTAATGCGGCGTAGTATAGCACTTTTCCCCAAAGTTGTAAACAGTCAGCATATGCTTACCTGTTTTATTCAATAAAAAGACCACTTGTTCATTGTAATCCGGATCTCGTCACAAAGGCATTAAAACATATCAAATCTCCCGTTCCTTCTGGCGGCTTTTTCCGCAAAGGAGAAAACTGCAACGGCCAGAAGGGCATACACAACGGCTGTCGCCATTTCAGCCGATATGCAGGGCCAAAAGTATTTCGTATCGCCTTCGAACAGCATGTTCATGGCATACAGTGCCTTGGTAAGTGGCATGAGCTGAGCGATCACCTGTCCGAAAAATGGCAGCTGTGAAACAGGGAATTCAGCACCCGTGAAGATCATAAAAATGTAGCTCACTATGTTCAGGATGAGGTGCATGCTGTCGCTCACAAGACCAAAGGACGAAACAAACAGTCCGAAAGCCGAGGCCGATGTCATGGCAACAAGGATGGCGACAGCAGTGTGGAGAAGGCTTATGTCCTTAAAACT
>JAEEGK010024428.1_pt1 | contig 12523 bp, 7 predicted proteins | sample 8958771 | NCBI WGS metagenome assembly JAEEGK01 (sample SAMN16246547, study PRJNA631951) | gut metagenome | biome: gut microbiome; feature: rumen; material: SC-attached | host: Bos | place: Iran: Karaj | collected 2018-10 | reverse complement strand
TTAATAAAAAAAAAATATTAATTAAAAAAAAATATAATTTAAACTATTATTATTTAATTTAATATTTAAATAAAAAATAATTAATCAATAAAATAAAAAATTTAATTAAAATTAAATTAAATTTAAATTTTAATAAATAATAAAATAATTAATATAAAAAATTTGAAAAATTCTATATAAAATATTTACTTATTATTTATAAAAATAAAAAAATAATTTAATTATTAAGAATTTATAATTAATTATGATTATAATTTTTTTCATTTTTTATTTCTTTTAATATGTTAGCAAAATTATTTATACTTAATATTAAATCACTATTCGATAAAATATTATCAAAAAAAGAAAAATCAATTAAATTTAAAATAATTTTATCATTATTTTCTAATGTATCATCAAATAAAATTAATAAAGAAGAAAATTTAAGATTCATTTTTATTTTTTCATTAATTTCTTTTATTAATTTATCAATAGTAATTAAAGAATAATTTATTAAAGTTTTTTTATTATGAAAAAATTCTTTAATTTCTTGTTTAAAATAAGTTAAATTATAATTTCTTGCATCATATTTATTTTTAAAATAATTTTTTCTTTGAATTCCCATTATTCTACAACCTATATCATAATATGCTCCTCCGAATATTTTAATTTTATTATTTTCTTTTGATATTTTTGGAGATGCACCTAATTTAATATCTAAAATTGATGGATTTATCATTTTATATGTTAAATTTTGTAAAATTAAAAATTTTTTTTGTAAAAATTGATTATTCCATTTTATAAACCAAAATAATATCCATTTGAATTTGTTATGATTTTCTTGGTTTAATTTATTTAAGTTTTTTTCTAAATTTTCAAATGATTTATTTAATTTAATGTTTTTTTGAGTTATATTATTATTGGAAATAAAATCAGAAAATATTTTTGAAAATTTTTCATCATTTTCAATATTTATATTTTCAGGTTTTATATTTAATTTAATAATATATTTTATAAAAAAAAATAAACATTGTTCAATATAATTTTTTATTAAATTAAAATTATAATGATATTTTTCAATTACTCCTTTAAATTCTGGAGTAAAAGAAGTTTTAATATTACTTTTATTTAAATATTGATAAAATTGAATCTCTAAATCATTCGCACTTTTAATTAAAAGATTTGGAGCAATTTCAATAAACAAAGAATGTCCTCCGACAGAATTTAAATATAGATTAAAAGAATTTATATCTAATTTATAATTAAAAGAATTATTATTAACATCATTAAAATTAATTTTATTGTCCATAATATTTAATTTTGAATAATTTAATATTTAATTAATTAAATAAAAAAAAAATAAAATATAAATTAAAATTTATTTTAAAACCGAATATTGAAAATAATTTATTTTTAACACAAAATAAAATTAAACAAATAATTAAAAATATGTCTGATAATAATGTAGCGAAAAATTTATTAAAAGCAGAAAACCCTCCAAATCAAATATCTGAAAATAACAATCAAAATCCTCCAAATAATCAAACAGACGAAAATATAATTGAATCAAGTTCACCAAACAAAGTAAATTCAAATAATCAACAAAATCAAGAAAATCAAGAAAATGAAGAATTAAAAGTAAAAGGTCCATCTCATTTTGATATAGATGTCAGTGAATTAGAAAATATTATGGGTTTATATAAAGAAAGAGGGAGTGAATATAGAGATTTAAAATATTTTGAACAACAAGGTGGTATTCAAGTTTTACTCGATAAATTAAAAACAAATATTACAACTGGTATATCAAGTACTGAATTTAGAGAAGATGATTTAGGTTCAAATAAAGTTTTCGTTGAACCTGTTCCTCCTTTTTGTTCTTATGTTTTGGAAGCTTTAGATGATTTAATGATAAGAATTTTAATAGTTTCAGCTATTGTTTCTATTGTTTTAGGATGTACTTTATCAGATGACCCTTCGAAAGATTGGATAGATGGAGTTAGTATAATTATAGCCGTAGTAGTTGTTGTTTTAGTAGGAAGTATAACAAATTATCAAAAAGAAAATAAATTTCATGAATTAAATGAAGTTCAAAATGAAGGAACTAAATATAAATTAATAAGAAATGGTGTTCCTGAAGATCATATAAGTGATGATATATTAGTAGGTGATTTAATGAATGTGAATTATGGAGATATAATACCAGCTGATATATTATTAGTAGAAGGAAATGGAATAAAAATGGATGAGTCAGCTCTAACAGGTGAATCAGATGCTATGAAAAAAGAGAGTTATGAAAGATGTATGGAATTAAAAGCACATGGAGAACAAAAAGTTCCTAGTCCTTTAATTTTATCGGGAACGAATTGTATAGAAGGAAGTGGAAAAGCTATTGTCATTGCAGTAGGAGATCATAGTCAAAAAGGTATTATAAGAAGAACAGTTGATAATGCTCAAGAAGATAGTCAAACCCCATTAGAAAAAAAATTAGAGAGAATTGCTGAATTAATTGGGTTATTCGGATTAGGTGCTGGTATTGTAACATTTATAGCATTATTTATTCGATTTGGTATATCATATAGTAAAGAACATAAAAATTATAATAATGATTCTAAATTAAATTCAGTTTTCACTGGAGTTGCAATGAATGCTCCTGGAAGAATGACAGATGAAAAAGTATATAGTTATGTTAACAATGATTTATCTAATCCTAAATCTCAAATAGCAAAGAAAATATTAGATATAATTATATTATGTATTTCTATTATTGTTGTTGCTATTCCTGAAGGTTTGCCTTTAGCTGTTACATTATCTTTAGCTTTTAGTATTAAAAAAATGATGGATTTAAATAATTTAGTTAGAAAGATGCATGCTTGTGAAACAATGGGAGGAGCAAATTATATATGCACAGATAAAACAGGAACTTTAACTAAAAATGAAATGAATGTTTTTGAAATTTTAACTGGAAATCAAAAACAATTTTCTATTAAACAAAATAAAGAAGTTGAAAATGTAGGAAATGTAGATAAAACAAAAGGACAAAATGAAGAAATATTAATTAGAGAAGATCATACTGCAATATTTAGCAATGAAACATTTTGGAATACATTAAAAACTGCAATTGCTTTAAATGTTGAAGGAACTATTAAAGAATTAGAAAAAGAAAATATAAATGGCGATAAAGAAGTATGCGAAACTAAAAATAAAACAGATAAAGCGTTTATTGACTTTTTATATAGATATAGATCACCTATTTCAGTAGAGAAAAAGACTTATTTAGAACATGAAAACGCATTTAAACAATTTCCATTCGACTCTAAAAGAAAAAGAATGAGTACCTTTATACATCATGAATCTTTTCCCACAAAATATAGATTATTTTCCAAAGGGGGTGCTGAAAATGCAATTATATTTTGTAAAAAATATTTAGACCCTGAAACAGGAGAAGTTAAAGACTTAGGAGATGCGAATAAAAATTTCATACATGATACAATAGAAGATTTCAATAAAAATAAATTACGTTCATTATATATATGTTATAAAGATATAACAGAAGATGAATATAACAACTGCGAAAAAGAAGATAGTGATGGTAAATTAATAGACCAAAAAGATATGGTGTTTCTTGCTGTTTTTGGTATAAAAGATTCTTTAAGAGATGGTGTTTTAGAAGCAGTTGATAAATGTCATGAGGCATCTGTTAATGTAATAATGGTCACAGGAGATAATATAGTAACAGCAACAGCTATAGCAAAAGAATGTCATATATTAGGAGATGATGTAGACCTTAAAAACTTAACACCTAAAGATATAGAAGATGACCCCGAACAAATGAATGACCCTAATAAAAAAGATGAACATATGTCAAATACCTTAAAAAATTGCCCTAAAGCTCTAACAGGTAATACCTTTTATAATTGTATTGGAGGATTAAAATGTGAAACTTGTGGAAAAGATACAAATGACTGTAAATGTCCAAAAACTGAAGCTGAGGCACAACAAATAGCAAAAAAAGAAGGGGGTGACCCTAAACCTATTAAAAAAGATGTGATAGGTGATATGGAAGCCTTTCAAAAAATTACTCAAAATTTACGTGTTATGGCAAGATCTCAACCTATTCATAAATATTCTTTAGTTTTGGGATTAAAATCTTTAAATGCCGTTGTTGCTGTTACAGGAGATGGTACAAATGATGCCCCTGCTTTAAGTAAATCCGATGTTGGATTTGCTATGTTCGCTGGAACAGATATCGCAAAAGAAGCAAGTGATATAATAATTATAGATAATAACTTTTCAAGTATAGTTATAGCTATAATATATGGAAGAAATATATATGATAATATTAGAAAATTTTTACAATTTCAATTAAGTGTAAACTTCTGTGCTTGTTTATTAGTTTTTATATGTGCTTGTATTGGTAATGAAACTCCTTTAACACCTATTCAAATGTTATGGGTAAATTTAATTATGGACTCTCTTGGAAGTTTGGCATTAGCTACTGAACCACCTTACGATGAGTTATTACAAAGAGAGCCAACGAAACGTAATGAATCTATAATAAATGGAAGAATGTGGAAACACATATGTGCTCAAAGTCTATTTCAATTAATTTTATTAGTTGTTTTCTTTTTAATAGCTCCTGAGTTTATAAAAGAACAAAATTTAGTAAGAGTTGCTGAAAATAGTATAATTTTAGCATGTTATGGAGAACTTCCTGGTGGAAAATCTGATCCAAATTATATAATTTATGGACCTCAATCAAAATGGGGAAATGTTAAATTACTTTTAGGTTCAACAGAAGAGAATTGTGGACATTATGCAGAAAGACAAGATTTATCAATGGCTTATAAAGAATATATGGATTCAAATGGGGCAAGTGTTCATATGACTTTAATTTTTGCGACATTTGTTTTTTATACATTATTCAATCAAATAAATTGTAGAGTTATTAATGATACTTTAAATATATTTGTTAGAATATTTAGAAGTTTCTTGTTTATTATTATTATGTTATGTGAAATGGGACTTCAAGTTTTAATTGTTATGTTAGGTAATACAGTTTTTCATTGTGTTGAAAAAGGTTTGACTGGAAAACAATGGGGAATTTGTATTGGATTTTCAGCTATTACTTTTGTTGTTAGTATTATTTTTAAGTTTATTCCTTTGGAAAATTGTATTGAACCTCTTTTATCTAATGAACCTGTTGAAAAAGAAGAAACTGAGAAAAAAATATCTGCTAAAAAAAGCGAAACTGAACCTGATATTAAAAAATATGATGAAAATTATAATAATTTAAATAATGATAAAAAAGATAATAAAGGTTTAATTGAACAAGAAAGGAATTTAAATAATAATGAATTGTTAATTATTAATGATAGTAATAATAGTGGGCAAAAAAAAAATAATGAATAAATAATTTTTTTTGGACTTTTATTTATAAGATAAGTGTTAAATAAAAAATATATTATATATAACATTCACTTTATAATATAACATATTTTTAAAAATTTATTATAAACATATTTTTATTATTTATTTTATTTATTATTATTTAGAAATAAAATAATTTTTAATTAATAAAATTATATAATTTTTTATTTTTATATTTAAATTTTATAAAATTGTTAATTTATAGAAAAATTTTGATTTATAAATTTATATTAAATTTTTTTTTAAGAAAATTCAAAAGGAACTTCCATAAATTGTTTTAAATGTGGACATTCAATAGGATTAACAACATTATTACTTTGACATTCTTTAAAAACAGGACAAATTGAACATGGAATACAATCAAAAATACAATTAGGATTATAAACATTATTTTTTTTATATTTGATTTTATTTAAAATATCTTCATTTTTACTTAATAACAACGAATATTTATTAGTAACATTATAAATTAAATTTTCAGGAAAAATCGCTTCGATTTTATTATCGAAAATTAATATATTTAAAATAGTTTGAACATTATCTTCATTTATTTCATTTTGTTTATTAGTTAAATTGGTACTTTTTAAAAATAATAATAATTCTTTTTGACTTGTGTATTTTTGTGAACAAATTCTTTCATAACATTTTTCAATAAGAACATTAACTAAATTATCATTAAATTCTTGATTTTCATTATACCACAAACCACCAGTAATTTCTTCGCTAGGTTCAATATCATAACCGATCCAAATTTTTTTATTTTTTGTATTATGAAGTTTTAAACTTTTAATTAAATATTTTTTTACTAATTTATTTAATATTTTATTTATATAAGTTGTATTATCTATTCTTATTTTATTTTTAATGTCATTTAAACTTATTCCTTTATTGCTAGATTGAATTATTATTTCATAAACTGCGATTTCTTCTTTTGTTAAATCTCTGAATTTTAATATTTCTTTTTCAGTTCGGTATTTAAATGTTGCTTGTCCGTCGGAAGGATTATCAAATACGTTTATTCTATTATTTTCTATTAAAATATTTAAATTATTTACGATTTCTTCGTCTTTAAATGGAATTTCTGTTGTTATTTTATTTATTGAAACTCCTTCCGGATTGTTTTTTAATAATGTTATTATTTTTTCTGTTATTTCATTTCCTTCCATTAATTTATTTTAATTTAAATATAATATTTTTTTTTTTAATATTTTTTTTATTTTATAAAATCATTTTATTTATTAAAATTATAAAAAAAAATATAAATTAATTAATCAATGTTTAGAAGAGAATCCTTACAACATATTTACTCATTTTTTTCAGTTTCGGAACGCGAAAATGAAAGCGCAGACGAAGAAGGTTCAAACAGTAGTAACGACAATGACCAAACAAGTAGATTATGGGAACGTATTCAACAAATGGCTCCGGAAGAACGCGAAAGTGTTTTAGAAAGAATTCGTGCTATTTATAGAATTAGACATCGAAGCTTATATGATGATTATTCAGATGATGAAGAAAATGAATTCAACAACCAAAACAACACAAACAATAATTTTATAAAAGACAATCAAATCGACTTTAGAGATTATCCTTTAAAAATAAATTGGGAGCAAGTTGAAAATGATAAATTATCTTATTATAGTATATTAAATAAATTCGGTTATTTTGGTGTTAGTTTATACACGTCTTTAATTGATTATGATAAGAAATTAACTATAGAAAATTTTATTACAAATGTTGTTGAAATTATCTATCGAATATTTAAAAAAAATAAAAAAAAAGAGATTGAAAATTTTATTAAAATTCTTCCAAATTTAAATAACATTAAATATTTAATTAATCAAAAAATGATACTTTTTAAAGAATTACCTGCTTTTATAATAATTTTTAAAGTATATGAATTATATTTAACAAAATATATTAATAAATTCTATGATTGTAATGAATATAAATTATTATTATTAATTCAATTTAAAATTATTAAATTAATTAATGATGAAGAATATAAGAAAATTATTGAAACGCATTTTAAAGGAAGACCTTCAAAAACTTTTGAATTATTAGGAATAGTTTTTCATAAAGAAAGAAAACAATATGAAGATTATATTAAAAAAGTTTTTAGAAAAATTCAAATTTCAAACGATGGATTAGAAATAAATAAATTCATAATCTAATTTTATATTATTATAAGTTAAAATATTTATATAAAAAAATAATAATAATAATAATATTAGCTTTATTTGAATTTAAATTTTTAATATATTTTTATTTTTTTTTTTTAATTTTTTTTTATTTTTTTAATTATAAAATTAATAATTTTTTAATGCAACAACCAGAAAAAAAAAGAAGAAGAAATTATAATAAAGAAACTCAACAAGAAAAATTAGATAAAATTGAAATTAAAGGTTATGAAAAAGTAAGATTAAATTATGTTTTTGATAAATTAATGGCTTATGAAGAAGAACCAAGTAGTGATGAAAATTCAAAAGAAAAACAATATCAAATGAGAATTGCTAAACAGGCTGAAAAAAAGAAAATGAAAAAAATAGAAAATGATTTTAAAAGCAAATCATTAGAAAAAAAGAAAAAGAAAAAATTCAAAGAAGATGAAGAAAAAAATAATGAAATGTCAGAAACTGAAAGAAAATTGAAAAAAGAAGAAGAAGAAAAAAAAAAAAAAAAAGAAAGAAAATTTTCAGTCAAAGCTTTAAGAAAAGTAATTCGAACATTATGTGGTGAATTTACAAAAGAAGAATTAAATAATTTAATTTGGGAATGTGATGATAATTTAGATGGATTTGTTTCAGAAAAAGAATTTATTAATATGTACAAAAAATGCATAACTGACGAAAATGAAGAAGAAGGAAAAAAAATGTTTTATTTAATTCAATTTTTAATGTTCGATAAAGATGAAAAACATGAAATTACAATTGAAGATACATTAGAAATTTTATGTGCAAGAAATCCAAACAATGTTGATCAAGCTTTAGATAATATTTTCGATGAAGATATTAATGAAGATAATACTAATAAAAAGAAACAAAAAGTTAAAAAAGAAAGTGTTAGATTTTTAGAATATGCACAAAGAATGCATGATTTATCTATGAAAAAAAGAAAAGAAATTGCTAATGCAAAAAATATTTTATGTGAAAAAATTAAACAAGAAGCATTAGAAAATGCAAAAAATAGAAATTTTAATAAAAAATAATTAAAATTTTGATAAAAAATAAGAAATGAATTTTTTTTAATAAGATTTTCTATTTAATATAAATTAAAAATTAATTATAAAAAAATTTAATTAATAAATTTAAATTATTATTATTATTTTTATTTTAATATTTATAAATTTTTCTTTATGAAAAAATTTAATTTTTCACTTTTAAATAAATTATAATAATAATAATAAATAAATTAAATATTGAAAAAAATTATAAACATTTATATTTTTATTACAATTTTAATTAAAATTCATAAGTAATTTTTCCATTAATACAATCTTGAATAATTAATTTAGCAATTTCATTAAAATCATTAATATCAAAATCGAATTTTTTTCCAATTTCTTTTAAAAATCCATTTAAATCTTTGTAATCTTTAATATCATAAATTTTTTTAATTTTTTCTTTATCAGTTAAATTAACAAAATTTTTAATAAGTTCCAAAGGATTTTCAATATCATTCACATTTTTAAATTTTTTACTAATAAAATCAAAACTTTCTTCATTATCAAATAAAGTTCCAAAAACACTATTAATTCCAAATAATTTATTTTCTTTGAAATAAATATTTTTTTTATCAGAATTTGCAATTTCTAATAATTTAATAGAATTTATTAATGATTCTTTTCCAACATTAGGATAACCAACAATTCCAATTTCTAATTTTTTTTTCTTTTTTTTAGGAAAATTTATTAAAATATTTTTTAAATCTGTGTAAAAATTCGCTATTGATTCGCGATTACAACAATTTATGCTTAAAATATAATTTTTTTTAATATTATTTTCATTATTATTGTTATTATTATTATTATTATTAAATTCATCATTTAAATTATTAATATTTTTCATTAAATATTTTTTAGAAACTAAATCGATTTTATTAATTAAAATTATTAAATTTTTTGCGTTTTTTTCTAGTTCAAAATTTCTTGTTCCTTTTATGTTTCGAGCATCAACTAATTCGATAATGAAATCTGAATTATTAATTAAATTTTTAATGTGTTTTGAATTTTCTTCTTTTGTTTCTGGAATTTGATATGTTTCAAATTTATCTTTTATAAATTTATCTTCATCAAAAAAATAATCATCGTTCATATAATCATCTTCTTTTATTTTATCGTAGCCATAAACACCATCAATGTCTAATTCATCATTTTCGTTTATTTCATCTGGAAATTTTTCTATTTTTTTTTTTACTTTTTTGAATTTTTTTTTTTCTTTTCGAGTTTTTTTATTTATTTTTTTTAATTTTTTTATAACTTTTTTTTTATTTTTATCTTTCTTTCCCATTTTTTTTTTTTTTTATATTTAAATATTATTTTTTTTATGTATCTAATATTTTAAAAATAATAATTTTTTTTTATTGATAAATTAAAAAAAATAATATTTTTTTTTTAATCAAAATTAAAAAAAAACAAAAAATTAATTTTTATCAAAATTTTTATTATTAAAATGGAAGTTAACATTAATAATAATAATAATATAAATTACATTTATTGCAATCAAAATTTAAATGATTTAGAAACATTAGAAAATCATTTAATGAATTTGGATGTTTCAAACGATCAACCAGAAATTTTAAAAGAAAATTTTATTACACATAAAATCGATGCTAAAAATTTATCTTTAATTTCCTGGTCAAAATTACAAAATTTAATAGAAAACATTGTAAATAAATTCAATTCATGTCATTATGAATTAAGAATTTATAATACAACTGAATTAGATGAAAATGTTCAACAAATTTTAATTAACATTAAAAACATTTCAAAAAGTTTAAAATTTTTATGTGAAATTATAAAAACAAAACAAGGAATTTTTGGAATTTTTTTTGAATTTTTTATAAAAAATAATAAATTAAATTATGATAATAATAATATCAACACTAAAAACGAAGTTAAATTAGGCGCATTTGGTGAAGAATCTTCAGGTAAAAGCACAACTTTAAGTGTTTTAGTTAATAATAAATTAGATGATGGAAAAGGTGAAATGAGAAGATTAAATTTTAGATTTCAACATGAAATTCAAACTGGAAAAACTTTGAGTATTAATCAATTAGTTTTAAATGATAATAATAATAATAAAATTATTAATTTATATGATATGGGAGGATGTGAAAAAGCAATGAAAAATACTTTAAGTTTAGTTTCACCTGATTATTTAGATTATGCTCTTTTGTTTGTTGATATTAAAAATGGTGTGACTGAAAATACAAAAATTTTATATACGTTAAATAAAAGTATTCATATTCCCATTATTATTGTTATTACAATGATTGATTTAATTGATTCTATAAATGAAAAAATTATTAATGAAAATAATCAAAATTCTATTGATAATAATAATAATAATAATAATAATATTTTTAATAATAATAATAATAATAATAAAAATTCAATTTTTGGTGAAAATTTATTTAAAAATTCTAATTTATTTTCAAATAATAATAATAATAATATTTTCAATAACAACAATAATATTTTCAATAACAACATCAAAGAAAAATTAACAATCGACAAAATCATCGACAACGTCGTAAATTCACTAAAAATAAACGATTCAAACACATATTACGATCATTTTTCACCTTCAATAAAAAAATACATTCCATTACTCATTCAATCTCAAATTGGCATTGAAACATACATAAAAAATCTCTCAAACAACAATTCAAACGAAATTTACATACCAATAATTTACATAAGCAACGTTGAAGGAAAAAACATATTTTTACTAAAAAATCTTCTTCTTCAATTACCAAACACATTAAGTCGTCACATTCCATTAATAAACAACAATTTCGAAGACAATGGCTTTAATTTCATATCAAATCCTCAATCGCAATTTGACGTTCACGAACATTTTATCGTAAACAATCAAACAATCATTGGCGGAATCGTTTCAAAAGGGAAAATTATAAAAGGAAATGAATATTATTTTGGCCCAAACAAATTAGGAAATTTTAAATTAGTTTATGTAGAATCTATTCATTGCAAAAAAAAAAGTGTCAATGTTGCTTATGAAGGTCAATTTACGTCATTGTTTTTGAAAGGAAAAAATTTCAATGCGGAAAATGATGTTCAAAAAGGAATGTGTTTATTAGGCGATAATAATAATAATAATAACTATGAAATTCCAAAAGCTGTGTTTAAATTCAAAGCGGATGTTTGGAACATTTTTGATGAAGTTAAAGAAGTTAAATATAAATATGAACCGGTTGTTATTATAAATCACATTCGACAAACTTGTAAAATTATTAAAAATGTGAATAATAATAATAATTTTAATGTTAATAGTAATAATAATAATGTTAATCAAAGTTATAATAGTGTGAGTAATAATACGACGAATAGTAGTGTTGTTACTGGAGAGTTGGATTTTAATGATGAGGATGTTGGAATGAGAAAGAAAAAGAAAAGAATTAAATTTAAAGGAGAAGAAACTTTTTTTTTGTGTAAAAATGAAAAAATTGAATTGATGTTTCAATTTAAAAATTCCCCTGAATATGTTACTGAAGGAAGTAATGTTATTATTAATGATTCTAATATTAAAGCTTTTGGAATTATTACTAAAGTTTTTTGTAATAAAAATTGAATGTTATTAATGTTTATTTTTATAAAGGTTTAATTTTTTTTTTTTTGTAGATAAATTATAAAGATGTAGTAAAATTATCATTTAATTTTTAATATTTGTTGTAGAAATTTTATTTATTAAATTAATAAATGTTGTTTAAATATTATTTTAATTTTATTGAAATTTTTTTTTTTTTTTATAAATTTATTTTTTAATAATAATATTATTTTATTATTATTATTATTATTAATTAAAGAAGAATATTTTTATTAATAAATAAAAATGGGGATTGGGGATTGGGGATTGGGGATTGGGGATTGGGGATTGGG
>JAEEGK010024426.1_pt1 | contig 12524 bp, 9 predicted proteins | sample 8958771 | NCBI WGS metagenome assembly JAEEGK01 (sample SAMN16246547, study PRJNA631951) | gut metagenome | biome: gut microbiome; feature: rumen; material: SC-attached | host: Bos | place: Iran: Karaj | collected 2018-10 | reverse complement strand
AATGCGTGGGCGGAGCGCCAGCGCTGTTGCGGATAGCGGCCTGCTTGCGTTCGACGATGGAATCCGCGATGGCGCGGACTTTTTCGGTAAGCCAAAGCCACGACTGGCTTGCCGTTTCGTAATCGGCCTCACCGAACATCTGCACGCGATTGTCACGACGCAACGCATCGACTTGACGGAACGCTTTCACGTCGCCCTTGGGATAAACGGCAAACGTGCTGCCGCCATTGTAATTGAGGATGCTGAACGCAGGCACATCGCTCGGGCCGTCGGCGATATAGATCATGTTTTCGAAAGGCACGCGGCGGCTCTCGCGGGCGATTGAAGAATTGACATCAATCGTTTCGGGATATTTGTTGCTGCCCTTGTTGATTTCAAAGAGGTAGCGCGTCTTGGAAGTGTTGTCGAGCGCAGATGCGATTTGCGAAATTTCGCAAGAATCTTTGTGAATATCCGCGCAGTCCGAAACGCCCGCGGAGTCCAAAAATCCTGGCAATGCAGGCGATTCGATAAATTCGCAGCCGTAAATACCATCGACAAACGGAGCGATTGCACTCCCGCGAATCGTCTCGGCAAAACCGGTACTCACGACATAATGTTCCAAGCGGATATCGAAAGCCTTGTATTTTTCGTTATCGTTGATAAGCGATTTCACTTCGCCGAAAAATTGCGGTAGCCCCGGATAAAATTTCAGTTCCTTGCCGAACTTGCGAAGCAAAGCATTGTTAAGTCCTTTGAAAATGCCCGCCTTCACGTAAGTCAAGATGTGGTTCAAGTAGCTTGTATCCGAATTGACGGAGATTCCCTGTTTACCGTAATACGCCTTGAGGGCATTCACCTCTTGCCAAAACTTTTTTCCATCGACATCGAAGTGCCTAAAAAGCGGTTCCTGCATGTACGAACTGATGAGGGTCTTGTCGCAGTCCCACACCATGGCAATGATATTTTGTTCAAAAGGCGATTTCATATTTTTCAGTCGGTAGAACTTAGTTGGTAGAAATTAAAAATAATACAATTTTCTAAGTTCTATTTCGTAATAAAATAATCCTCGGGGTTGACGGGTACTCCATTTACACGAATTTCATAATGCAGGCCGAGACTTGATTCAAGTCCGCTTTTGCCGATAGTCGCAATGGGGTCCCCGCGACGGACTTTGTCTCCTTTATCCAAAAGAGTCTTGCCCAAATGCGCATAAAATGTCTTGACATGCTCCATATGTTCGATTTTCATCGTGAGCCCATAGCCGCGATGCTTGCGGACTTCGACAACGGTTCCAGCCCCTGGCGCATAAACGGTATCGCCATCGGCAGCCAAAAAGTCAACGCCTCTGTGCGGCAGTTCCTGATCCGTAAACGCATCGAACACCATCTCGAAACGGCTCTTGATGTCGTGATGATTCTTGAGCGGATGGAGAACCGGAATATGTGCCGCTAGCGCCGAATCACGCTCCAGTTTGTTGAGCGTATTCCTGAATGTCGCACGCATTTCCTGCAAATTTTTTCTCGGCATTTCATCTTCAACGGATGCACCTTCGAGCGTGAAACCAAGACCGCCCAGTTTCATGGTGCTGTCGCGGACAATACGCGTTTCTTCAATCTTCAATATAGTCGTATCGACCACTGTGCGTATTTTCTTTATTTCGTCCTTGATGACGGAATTCTGGTGATAGACATCCATCAAGTTGCCGTTAGACAAATTCTCCACAATCTGGACCGGAGAGAACATGATGAAACCCAAGATGGCACAGATGGTTAGAACAAGGTAAATGGCAACTTTCCTAACGGAAAACGTGACATCCCGCCCTCTGGAGTCCTTGTTTGGATAAATGTGCACCTCAAGCTTTTTCACTGGAACCTTCGGCTTTGCTCAGTTTCTGCTCGATTTCTGCAATCTGTTTCTTGATTTCGAATATGGCTCCCACCGTTTCGATAGAGGTTGGATCTTCTTTGAAGGATTCCAGGCGCCCTTCCTGGATGGCCTCATAAACTCGCTGCCCAAGTAGCTGGTACTTTGCTTTGAGTTTGGATTGCACCATCGACAATTCGACGTGGGAAAGTACGTTGGACGCACAGTCTAACGCTGTATTTTTGAGCTTATTTAGAGTTTTTTCATTCATGATATCTTCTCGACTTGTCTCTAAAATAGTAGATTTCTCGATATAAAACAATGGAGATTTTTCTATGAGTCGCAGCGATCGCAGAAGAGCAAAGCAAAACGTCAAAAAATTCGTCCCCAAAAAGTCCAATGCGCTGGATAAACGAGTCATCGTGCTCCTCGCAATCATCGTCGTTGTATTTTTCGTAGGAACAATGCTCATTCAAAGAGGTGCTTAATCCATGAAATTCACTATTCAGAAGAATGTATTGCAGGATGCCCTGCAAGCGGCGATTAGCGCCGTGCCGAACAAATCCACCATCCAAATTCTAAACAACTTTTCGCTCCGTTTAGAAGGCAACTTCCTTGAAGTGAGTGCAACTGACTTGGACCTCGGTATCAGGGTCAAGGTCGAAGTTCAGGGCGAACGGGATGGTGCGGTCGTCGTTAACGCACGCAAGCTTTTCGACCAAGTGAAGAACCTCGTGGATCCGAGCATCACGAATATTACTTTTGACGCACAGGACTACTTGGTCAAGATCCAGTGGAGTGAGCGCGGCAAGGCAAGCATCATTGGCTTTGACGCAAATGACTTCCCTCCGTTCCCGGAAGTTGAAAATGGCGAAACGCTCAACATCGCCGCTAGCGAACTTGCATTCCTCGCCGAAAAAACATTGTTCGCAACATCCACCGACTCCACGCGTTTGAGCCTGAACGGTGTTTATCTCGAAGCGGCTGGCGGCAAGATTTCCATGGTTGCGACAGATGGTCACCGTCTTGGCCGTGCTGCAATTGACCAGGAAGGTGCAGAACTCTCGAACGGAGTCATCATCCCGCACAAGGCTTTGCAACACATTCTTCACATGGCGAAGGGCGATTCGACGGTCGAAGTCCGCACGTCTGCAACGCACATTCTTTTCAATACAGGTTCGATCCAGGTCATCTCGAAACTCTACGAAGGACCGTATCCAAGCTACCGCTCCGTAATCCCGCAGCAGTTCGAACGTACCGCACAAGCGAACACCACGGAATTCCAGAACAAAATCCGCAGCGTGATTTCCATGGCGAATGCACGCACCCGCAAGATCCGTTTGCAGTTTGACGGCAACATCCTCGAACTCAGCGCCACGGACCCGGATGTCGGCGGCGATTCTCGCGAAGCGCTCGCCATCACGCACAACGGCGAAGGCAGCTTCTGCATTGGCTTCAACGGCCAGTTCCTCGCAGAAATTCTCGGCATGTGCAAGAGCGAAGAAGTCATCATGAAGATGAACAATCCGCTTGGCGCCTGCATCATCGAGCCGGTTGGCGACAACATGAACTTCTCGTTCTTGTTGATGCCGACACACCTGACGGACAACTAACCGCAGTTCGGACAAATTTAAGGGCTCTCGAGAGAGAGCCTTTTTTATTAAACTGTATTGGAAACTGCGCGCGAAAAAAATGTGCATGTGAAAAAGAATTGCGTGTGTTTTGGATAAAGTAATTATGTCTAGTCAAATTCGCAAGAGAGTCAATAAGAAAATCACGAAAGCCATTCACGACTTCAACCTGATTGAAGACGGGGACCGCGTGCTCATCGCCACAAGCGGCGGCAAGGATTCTAGCGTGTTGTTGATGGAACTCGCCGCACGCCTCGGCAAATTCGGGCCCAAGTGCGAACTCGCCGCCATCCACATCCAGAGCGATTTTGCAGACAAGGCGCCCCGTGAATTTTTGCAGCGCATGGCAGAAGAATACCCGCAAGTACCGTTCTACTTTAACGACGTCGCCGTAGAAGCTCGCCTCAAAGAAGGCCGCAAGCTCAACTGTTACTGGTGCAGCACGCAACGCCGCACTGAACTCATCAAGTTCGCACGCGAAAACAACTTCAACAAGATTGCGCTCGGTCACCACATGGACGACATCGTCGAAACGCTATTGATGAACATGCTGTACAAAGGCGAGTTTAGCGGCATGCCGCCCATGGTGCCGTATGAGAAGTATCCGTGCAGCATCATCCGCCCGCTATGCTACTGCGAAGAAAGCGAAATCATCGCCTACGCCGAAGACGCAGACATTCGCAAGTTCACCTGCACCTGTGAATTCTCGAAAGCGAGCCACCGCAAGACTATCCGCGAAGAAATCAAGAGCCTCACCAAAGGAAGTTCCACGCTGAAGGCGAACTTGTTCGAAAGCATGCGGAAAATCAGGATGGACTATTTATTGTAAGTCGCGAGTCATGGAATGCGCAGACTTTATTGGGAACCGCGCGGACTTTATCGGACACATCTTACGGAACGGTAATCAGCCTTTGCGAAAGCGTTCAAGTTCGCAGCACTGCTGCTGAACGACAAGAACAAATAGTACGCATTCGCTTTAGGATTTTCGGAATCTTCGGTCGCGCTCCAGAAATATGCGTAACCACCAATACCATCAAACTTGCCGACTGTCCCATAGCCTGCCGGGAGTGCTTTGAATCCGAAGTCATCGGTGCCGTTCCCTTTTTTGAACCAGCCATCGCGGGATTTTAGTTTTGCGCCAACTTCATTCGAGATCGCGCCGGACGCATTAGGAACCGCGCCGGAATTGCCAGCGAGAGGCAGCGCGACATCCCCGGATACCGCGACCGCCAACGCCTCGAAATCCGCGCTCGTCGGGAGGCGCCAGCCCTCAGGGCAAACAGTTTTTGCTTCCGCCCACGTATAAAGGCGACCCAATCGTTTGCAATTTCGCGAATCGCCATCCGGACACATGCTCCCTTCCGTTGCGTAATTCAAATTTTCTGCCATCCAAGTGAGATTGCCGATCTTCACAACGTTATAACTCTGCTCGTCACGCGAATCCGTGAAAGAATCGGAACAAGCGGAGATGAGGAATGAAAGAGCGACCTCAAAAATAATGGATAATTTCATCTTGTCCATAGGAATGCCTTTTGTACGAAATATCGCCCCTATTCAGCCATGTTTTCCGTGTTTTTCAAATTTTTTATCGTGGCAATTCCGTACAACGGCACATTCAGCATCTTTTCGTTGTCACGGAAGGGGAGCATCGACGTTTTTATGGCAAAATCAGGCTTGAATTCGTTACAGAACAACGTAAAACTGCGCGAACGCAAGTTTTCGCCGGACTTGACCTCGATGGGAATAATCAAGCCATCCTTTTGGAATATGAAATCCACTTCAGAAGTGCTGCGTTCGTTTGTCCAGTATCCGAGATAATCGGGGTCCAGGGTAGAGAGTTCCTGCATCACGAACTGTTCGGCCATGGCGCCCTTGAATTCCGTGAAAATTTTGTTCCCGTCAATTAACGTCTTAGCATCTAACCCAACGGAAGCACCAAGCAAGCCTACGTCCAACATAAAAAGCTTGAACACGTGAGCGTCCTGGTAAGCCTTCAGCGGCATACGCGGTTCCTTGACGCGGTGGGATTCCAAAACCAGCCCGCAATCGCGGAGCCATTCTATGGCGATTTCAAAATCCTTGGCACGCGCGCCCTCGCGGATAATCCCGTATACGAATTTCTTGTTTTCCTTGCTGAGCTGGGCGGGGAGGCTGTCCCACACCATGTTCAGGCGCGGAATTTGCTCGCCAGGCGCATGCTTCGAAAAATCCGCCGCATACGAGCGGAGTATTTCGCGCTGGATTTCGCGGGCTTCGAAGTAGTCGCCGGTATCAATCCATTTCTGCACCACTTCGGGCATTCCACCCACAAATAAGTAACTCCTCAACAAACCGAGTAGTTCGTCATGAAAAGGTTCCAGTGCGCTCCATTGCCCGTTACGGATAGCGTTGCAAAGCATTTCTTTTTTTGCGGCGTATAGGAATTCAAAAAACGAGAGCGGGCCAAGATCCAAGAAAGATACCTTGCCCACCGGAAACGAAAGGCCGGAGTGCAGCGCAATGCCAAGCAGCGAGCCAGCCGCGACTACAGCGTATTGGGGAGCGTCTTCGCAAAAATACTTGAGCGAGGTCAGGCCACCTTCTGCCGCCTGAATTTCATCGAAGATAATCAGGGTGTTTTCGGGGTCTATCTTTTTCCCGTAATTGAGCTCAATCGTGGAAACAATCCTCTTGATGTCAAAATTTTCAGAGAACAGGTCACGGAGGCGGCGCTCGTTTTCAAAATTGATATAAACGGTTTCGGCAAAGGAGGTCTTGCCGAACTCCTTCAAAAGCCAGGTCTTTCCAGTCTGTCGAGCTCCACGGACTATCAGCGGCTTGCGGTCCTTACGTACTTTCCACTGAGCCAGCTGTTGCATCGCAAATCGTTCCATAATGCCCCTTTTATGCCTTTTTGCAATAAATATATACAAAAATGATGAATAAAAACAAAAATATCTTGATAAAAGTGTCGCAAAAATACATTTTTATCAAGATACTTAGTTTTTAGAAGAAGAATTGGCGATTTTAAGGAAATTTCTGGGATTTTTACCCCTGTAGGCAACTATGCCCCCAATGGGCAATAGCCTTTGAAAACAACGAGCTAACGCATATGTTCTATGTTGCCAAAACAAAGATTCAATGGATACGATGACTTAGGAACAGAACTCGTTCTTTTCTGAATAATACTTATTCACAAATTTCTCTAACAATTTAAGTTCGTGTTCGGACAACTTTTTTCCCGATATTTCTCCTTTTTTTAGTAAAGCCTTATGGACAGCACGTCCAACCGCATAACCAATTTTTAAAGAATCACTCGGCAATATTTTAGACCGACTTAAATTGGGAACGCAATTGTCCAATACGTTTACTTTCAAGTCTTTTAACAAAAGGTTCGAAAAGCAAAATGGAATGAAAAGAGATGCTTCTTCTATTTTTACATTTTTTACAAACAAATCCATCGGGTTTATAATGTAGTGGTATCTGCGATTACTTTCAAATTTCACTTGCTCACAAAAAAATGAATAAAAGCCGTCATTTGCAATGATTTTTTGCACTTTTTTTCCAACAAGAAATCTTTTACAATTGCACATTTTCTTTTTCGCAAATCCATAGAAAAGCGCACCATCATCTTTATTCAAAGAGCAGCAATGAGATCCATCAACAACCTCATCTTCATTCGGTACATCTTCAAAAATTTCCTCTTCACCATATACTTCAACAATTTGTTCATACATATCCTCTTCATCAAAAAATTCATTAAATTTATATGAAATAATTTCATCCGATGTACATCTTGTCTCATTATCATCTAAAATTCTTTCTTGTTCCGCAGACAAGCCTTTTACAACAATAGAATGAATCTCATCACCATTGGTAATTAAAGAATCTAATAAAAGAGCCCCTCCTTTTTCTCTAAACATATGACTATCAATAAAATCATTTTTTACAAGCGCATAATTTTCGTCACAAAGGAAATCATCACAAGAATATACTAATCCATAAGCAGCTTTAACATCACATTTTAGAAGAATTCCGTTCAAATATTCTCCATAATCTTCATCAAATTCTATAGATTGTACAACTTCATCACCATGTTCTCCATCATTAAATATAACGGAAATTTTGGGGTTGACAAAGGTATTTTCTAGATACCATTTTATTTTTTCCTTTTCTCCAAAAACAGCCAACACATCACCCAAACTCATTTCAACGATTGTACCGTGCCTCGAAACTTCTTGTCTACTTTCAGAAAACACTACGTATTCATCATCTTTATTTAATTCAAGTTCTATTTGCTTATTTGAGTCTTTATATGAGGAAGTCCGAACAACAACTTTTTTTGACAAAAGATAACTTGATAAAAAACCTACTCCATAATGACTTATCGGCTTATAAGCATATGTATAATCTTTTGATCGATAAAAAGATTTTCCAATGCATAAAAAATAATTTTCTATAACTTCTCGCGTCATGCCAATTCCGTTATCCTCAATAAAAAGAGTGTTATCATTCATTCTTATTTTAATTTGAGGTGCATAATCGGAATTATTTTTTATCTCTTTCATCAATAAAACAGCATCCATTGCATTTTGTACAATTTCCCTTAGAGCATATTCTTTTTTATCATAAATATTTTCACCAATCAGAATGTTCGCAACAGACAAATAATCAACATACTGAATTAATGGTTTGACATCGAACCGATCTTGTTCAACCCTTTGCTCTACTTTAGGATCAATATACAAAGTATATCTATCATCCGCACTCTTAAACCTTTCAATTTCCGTAATTTCTTTTTCAATATATTTGAAATACCTAAATAGATTCCGGCACACCGATGATGATTCTACTTCAGCCTCAAAAGAAATTCTACATATTCTCTTTTCTCTGTCAATTATCACATGGTTAAAATTTGTCACGGATAATTGTTTTTTCCATTCATCATCGCTAATTTTCCATTCATCTTTTTTAAATTCTTTTTCAAAAAAACTATACACAATCAAGGGCGTTCGCTGATTATCAAAATCAATTAAATCAGCTATTCTCAATAAATAACAAATAAACCTTAAATTTACGCTATCATTTCCAACGCCCTTATGCTCCCTTATATTTTCAATAATCCATTTTACGGACTCATTATGTGATTTAGCTGTATCCGCTACTTCTCTACGGACACTTATGCCATCAATAAGAAATAAATTATCCCCAAACAAATCTTTTCTCATAATCATTTCTGCAGATTTATTGTGATGATTTTTTCTTAGATCTTCTAAATTTTCTGGAGATTTAGAATCAAATGACGCATCGACCATTCCTAAATCATGCATCATCGCAACATATAGCATGATTACAAGTTCTGAATTACAATAATTTTCTTCAGAACAAGGTAATAACTCATACATAAAATTTGCCACACGATAGGAATGGCGAATATCATGATTTGTAAAATGCGAAAAAGAGTTATTGACTTTAGGCAAAAGTTCTTCACATTTTTTCGAAATTTTCGTCAAATTACCAAGAACATCATTAGAAACATTTCTTTTTTTTTAGTTCCTTGAAAATTTTTGTTTCTTCTAAAGTCAGTGCCATTGACATTATTATCCTTAAAAAATTAGTACAAAACAAATTATATAAAAAATTTTTATGTGTAATGTTATTTTTTTTCATTTATTATTTGAAAGCAACAAAATACACTGTTTCTCAAAGAAATCGTTTCATTCCCATTATAAAAATCGCATATATCATGACAATTACAGCTCCTCTCCCCCCCCCTACCTGCAATGTTTCTTGAGCGCTGCAATATAAGCCTCTGCATAGCGTGATTTCGTGACACCTTTGCGCATAACGTAGCCGACGGTCATTTTGTCGTGGACATCGAGGCGCTTCGCGATGATGTTCTTGCCATTGAGTTTGTGGCTGATGACGCCGGAGCAAATGGTGTAGCCGTCGAGGCCGATAAGCAGGTTGAAAAGCGTGGCTCGGTCGCGAACCTTGATATTGCGCGGGCAGTCGAAATCGATGGCGGTGAGGGGTTCTTCGGCAAAGTAGAACGAGTTGAAATCGCCTTGTTCGTAAGTGAGGTACGGGAAGGGTTTAAGGTCTTCGAGGGTGATTTTTTCTTTTTTGGCAAGTGGATTCTTGGACGACATGAACACGTGAAGCGGCGTTGCGAAAAGCGGTTCAAATACAAGGTTGTTCTTTTGGATGAGCTTGGTGATGACTTTTTCGTTTTTGTCGCAGAGGTAGAGTACGCCCATTTCGCTTTTCATTTTGGCGACATCGTCAATAATTTCATTGGTTTGCGTTTCGCGGAGGGTGAAGTCGTAGCTCGGACCGCCGAACTTGCGGATAACATCGACAAACGCGTTCACGGCAAAAGAATAGTGCTGGCAGCTCACGGAGAAAATGGTGTTGCCGCCTTTGCCGCCCTTGTAGCGGTCTTCGAGAAGTGTCGCCTGTTCCAGAACTTGCCTTGCATACGAGAGAAATTCGTCGCCTTCGTTTGTGATGGTCACACCTTTATTGGAGCGATTGAAAATGGTCACGCCCATTTCTTCTTCAAGTTCGTGGATGGCCGCGGTAAGGCTCGGCTGCGAGATAAAGACTCGCTTGGAGGCTTCGGTAATATTTCGCGTGTCTGCAATGGCGATGGCGTATTTAAGTTGTTGTAGAGTCATATTTATTCCGTGTAAGGCGACCCCGGCACAGTGGCCGGGGTGACAAGGGGCGAGCAGTTCACCATAGAAAAAATCTATGGTGAACACACAAAAAATAGTATTTTACCTATTTCAAAAATGAAAATATATTTGGGAGCGTTCAAGAAAACAAGTAAAAAGGCAGGTAAATTAATATGACGACAAAAAATACTTCTGTAATTGGTTTCCCGCGTATCGGCAAGAATCGTGAACTCAAGTTTGCTAGCGAAAAATTCTTCAAGGGCGAAATCTCCGAAACAGAACTCCAGAAAGTTGCCGCAGACATTCGTCTGTACGGTTGGAAAAAACAGAACGAAGCCAAGATTTCGTACATCCCGTCCAACGATTTCTCTTTCTACGACAACGTTCTCGATACCGCATTCCTGTTTAACGTCATCCCGAAACGTTACCAACAGCTTGGTTTGAGCGTTCTCGAAACATACTTTGCCGCTTCCCACGGCTACCAGGGCGAAAAGGGCGACGTGAAGGCGCTCCCGATGAAAAAATGGTTCAATACGAACTATCATTACATTGTTCCAGAAATTGACGACGCAACCGAATTCAAATTGGTCGGAGTCAAGCCGATACAGGAATTTATCGAGACCAAAATGGCCGGAATCGAATCCATTCCGACGGTCATTGGAGCATATACGTTCCTCCGCCTCGCCCGTTACAACGGTCAAAAGAAGGCCAAGGACTTTGTTGCAGCCGCAATCGCCGCTTATGCAAAACTCGCCGATCAGCTCGCCACTGCAGGCGCCAAGTGGATCAGTTTCGCAGAGCCGGCTTTGGTTTTTGACGTAACCGCCGAAGAACGCGAACTTTTCAAGTCCATTTATGTTGAACTTATTAGGCAAATTCACGAAGTAGCCAAACTGAAAATCAATTTGCAGACTTACTTTGGCGATATCCGCGACGTTTACGAAGATGTCACTGCACTTGGTTTTGACGGCATCGGCCTTGACTTTGTTGAAGGTCTCAAGTCGCTCGAACTTTTGAAGAATGGTTTCCCGAAGGATACGATTCTTTTCGCAGGCGTCGTGAACGGCAAGAACATCTGGCGCGCCGATTACGCACAGAAGAACAGCTTGCTCGCCGAAATTGAAAAAATCGTCGCCGCCGAAAACGTAGTCGTTAGCACATCATGCTCACTGCTGCATGTGCCCTACACCGTTTCTGCCGAGACAAAACTCCCGGCAGAAACACTCAACCACTTTGCATTTGCCGAAGAAAAACTCACGGAACTTGCAGAACTCGCAAGCGGCGATGAAGCCGCACTCGAAAAGAACAAGGCCTTGTTCGCGGCAACTCGCGTCAAGGAGAACAGCGCCGTGCAGGGCCAACTCTCCGCCCTCACGGACGCTGATTTCGAACGCAAGCCGAGCCGCCTCGAACGCCGCGAAGTGCAGAAGAACAGATTCAACTTGCCCGCTTTCCCGACAACGACAATTGGTTCTTTCCCGCAGACCGCCGAAGTCCGCGCCAACCGCGCCGCTTTCCGCAAAGGCGAAATCACACGCGAACAGTACGTAGAATTCAACCGCAAGAAGATTGCCGAATGCATCAAGCTGCAAGAAGAAATCGGCCTCGATGTGATTGTACACGGTGAATTTGAACGCAACGACATGGTGGAATATTTCGGTTCCAAGATTGACGGCTTTGTATTCACGCAGAACGCCTGGGTGCAAAGCTACGGCACCCGTTGCGTGAAGCCGCCTATCGTCTGGGGCGACGTAAGCCGCAGCGCCCCGATTACCGTTGAATGGTCCGTTTTCGCACAAAGTTGCACAGACAAACCCGTGAAGGGAATGCTCACCGGCCCGGTCACCATTCTCAATTGGTCTTTCCCGCGCGAAGATGTTTCTCTCAAGACGCAGGCTCAGCAGATTGGCCTGGCCATCCGCGATGAAGTCCTGGACCTCGAAAAGAACGGAATCAAAATCATCCAGATTGACGAAGCCGCCCTCCGCGAAAAGTTACCGCTCCGCAAGAGCGACTGGCACAAAGAATACCTCGACTGGGCCATTCCGGCGTTCCGTCTCGTGCACGCCAAGGTCAAGCCCGAAACACAAATTCACACGCACATGTGCTATAGCGAATTCAACGACATTGTCCGCGATATCGACAACATGGACGCAGACGTGATTACGTTCGAAGCTAGCCGTTCCGACCTCAAGTTGCTTGACGCTCTCAACGAGGCGCATTTCGAGACACAGGTAGGCCCGGGTGTTTACGACATCCACTCACCGCGCGTGCCCTCGGAAAAGGAAATCGTCGATGCTCTCCACAAAATTATCGCGAAGGTTCCGCGACAGAACGTGTGGGTGAACCCAGATTGCGGTCTCAAGACCCGTGGCGAAACTGAAACGAC
>JAEEGK010024424.1_pt1 | contig 12524 bp, 11 predicted proteins | sample 8958771 | NCBI WGS metagenome assembly JAEEGK01 (sample SAMN16246547, study PRJNA631951) | gut metagenome | biome: gut microbiome; feature: rumen; material: SC-attached | host: Bos | place: Iran: Karaj | collected 2018-10 | reverse complement strand
CTATGGCTATTCCATTTTCGCTGAAAGAAGTAGCTTTTGTTCTTTGGAATTCGAAGATGGTTTGGATGCAGTTGGTGTAAGAGGATTCAGCTAGATTTTGGCCATTATTGTTTGGAGTGTCGTTAACAGATGTACTGCTAGAATCGTCGCTACAGGCAACAAAAAGTGCAGCTGCCAAAAGAAAATATTTTGATATCATTAATCGTTCCAAGATGAGATTGTATTAGTGTATATAAAAATTTTGCTAGCTTGTTGAAGCTTAGCGGTAGAACATGAAGTAGGTTCCGGTCTTGCGATTTTCCCCATCTTCCGTATGTGTGTCGGTAAGAATAATCATACCGTCCTTGACTCCAGTTTCGTAACGATTCCAAGTGTACCAAACGTCGCCGCGATGTTCTCTTCTGTAGCAAGTATTTTTATCATTCTCATCCCTGACGATAATTTCATTTGCGTCTATCCTAAAGATAGTATCTGTTTTCATGGCGTAGGTGATAGTGTATTTGCCTTCTTCGTCGGAGGATGTGGTCGCCAGAGAATCCCCATCGAAATAGATGGTCATCGTGTCACTTACGACGCCATTTGTTGCAGTTATTGTCCAAATGTTGCCTTCGTGTACAACTTTGGGTTCTTGAGTTCTTACAGTGGTCTGGTATGTCCATTCTCCGTTGCGGAGGTTTGCTTCGTAAGCACTGTCGAGGTGTGTGCCGGTCCAGTAGGCTTTATAAATGTAGATGGATTTGCCTCTGCTGCTGGCGCTACCCTTGTCCATGTACAGGCTGTCTGTTACTAAACCATGATAATCCTTGTCATAGGCAGAAAGAATCGATTTCTCAAAATCGAATACTGTTTGGAGACAGTCGGTGTAAGTATATTCTGCGGGATTATTGACGGCTGTGCTAGAGGAATCATCGCTACAGGCGACAAAAAGTGCAGCTGCCAAAAGAAAATATTTTGTTTTCATGAAACCCTCCAAGATGAGATTGTATTTATAATAGTATATAAAAATTTTGCTAGTCAGATAGCATGTTCAGTTAAGTTATGCGTAAATTTAATCAAATGAATAAAAAAGTGCAAGTGTTTTTTGCTGCATTCGTTGGCTGTGGTGGGACACTTCGTGCCCTACCTTTAATTGGCTCGGAAATGTCAGTAAACAAGTTTACTGTCGCTTCCTCGGTTTGCAATTGTTTCACGTGAAACACAATCAAGGATATCAAGCAAAAACATGCTTGTATGTTTTTATTTGGTATCCGCAGAGTGTAGGCCTATGGCAAAGCCATAGGCCCAACATGAGGTGAAAGTCCCAACATAATCCAAAAGTTATATAGTAATTTCTATCCGGTTACCTTCGGGATCAAGGACAACACTTTCGTAATACCCGTCCCCGGTGGTCCTGGGTTGGCCCGCTATGGTAATACCATCATCGGACATTTGTTGGGTCAGGCGGTCCACTTCTTCTTTTGAACCAACGGAAAAGGAAATATGAGCAAAACCGAAATGTTGGGACACTTCGTGTCCTACATGCTCATGCTCGGTCATGCCAGTGAGCAAGCTCCCTGTCGCGACACTCGCTATCGCATGTTTCACGTGAAACATACGCAGGGTGAGAGCAGCGGCCACACTTGTGTGGACATTGCCGAACCCCAGTATGTTGGACTTTGACTCTGTCAAAGTCCCAACATTTATATCTGGACGGTGCATGATTTCTAGGCGGGCACCATCGTCGAAGGTGATGAATCGGCTGGTGAATTGTTTAGCCGGATTATGGTAGAGAGGCTGGACTACCCCACCGAAATACTTTCGATAGAACTCGCAAACGTTGTCGATGTCCTTCACCCAGATGGCTACATGTTCGATTTTCATAAAACCTTGATGTTGATGTGCGTAAAAAATACTTGGTATGGTTGCTATAGTCCTACATGCTCATGTTCGGTCATGCCAGTGAGCAAACTCCCTGTCGCGACACTCGCTATCGCATGTTTGCTCCTTCGGAGCCAACTGCTGCACCTCAGATATGCCGAAAAATAAATTTTTCGACGCATCTTCGGTTTGCGAATGTTTGGCTACTTCGTGTCCTACATGCTCATACTCGGTCATGCCAGTGAGCAAGCTCCCTGTCGCGACACTCGCTATCGAATGTTCCACGTGAAACATAAGCGAGGTTTTCAAACAAAAATGCACTTGCTTATTTTTATTTGGAAACCGCAGGGTGTAGGACTTTGTCAAAGGCCGAACACAATATACTAAAAATGGGTTTGTTTTATCCAAACGTATTTGAATGTGCTATATTAATTGTAGTTGAAGATTATGGAGATTTTATGATTGATATCGAAGTTATCCAGGGCGACATCACCAAGCTGAATGTTGATGCCATCGTGAATGCGGCGAATTGTTCGCTGTTGGGTGGTGGCGGTGTTGACGGGGCGATTCACCGGGCGGCAGGTCCGGAACTTTTGCGTGCATGCATCCCGCTGAACGGTTGCAAGACTGGTGAGGCTAAAATCACTCCGGGGTTCAGGCTCCCGGCAAAGTTCGTGATCCATACTCCGGGTCCAATCTATAACGATGGCAAACATGGTGAACCCAAACTTCTGGAATCTTGCTATAAAAACTGTCTCGTACTTGCCGAAGAAAACGGTTGTGAGACGGTCGCCTTCCCCGCTATTTCGACCGGCGTCTATGGCTACCCCTGGGAAGAGGCTACCGAGATTGCCGTGAAAACTGTCCGCGATTTCCCGGCGAAGATTGTTAAGAAGGTTATCTTCTGCTGCTTCAGTGCAGAGATGGAAAAGATTTATCGAGACGTTTTTTAATGTGCATAATATAGGACGGTTGTTTTGGAATTTATTACTTGTTTTCCTCTCTCTTTATTTCTTGTTGTATTTGCTTTTCGTCGTAAATGAGTTTTACAAGGTATCGCTGAAATTCGATGGGAATCTCAGCCGGTAATGTTTGCTATTGTTTTGGCTACATACTGTTTGTGGACTATTGTCTGCTTTTGCAACTGCTTACCATTACTTGAAATTGTTTTTCCTAAAGTGCCTGCCCCTTCGTCCGAAAGTTTGGAACTTATGAACTTCATTACAGGTTTTGAGCTTTTTTTTGCAGTGGCGCTTGTGTCGGTATTTGCAAGAGTTGTTACGATACGCAAAAAGAACTATACCTGGAAAAGCTCGCCAAAGGTTAGAGGGCCGATATTGGCGGTATGCATTCTCGTGTCGGCAGTGGAGCTAAAATTATTAATTTCTATATTGGTATAAAAACAAAAAAGGAACATCTTATGGAAGAAGTCAAGAACTTTATCAAATCATGTGGGGCCTATTTCCTCGCAACGGTTGACGGCGACGAACCGAAAGTGCGTCCGTTCGGCACGATTGAAATTTTCGAGGGCAAGCTCTACATTCAGACGGGCGAGTCCAAGAATGTCTCGAAGCAAATCCAAAAAAACGGCAAGGTGCAGCTTTGCGCCATGAACAAGTCCTGCAACAAGTGGCTTCGCCTTTCCGGAACGCTCGTCCGCGATGACCGCCGTGAACCCAAGGTCCACATGCTCGAAAACTATCCTGAACTCAAGAGTATGTACTCCCCCGATGACGAAAATACTGAAGTTCTCTACTTCACGGATGCGGTCGCTACATTCTGCAGCTTCACCGAAGAGCCGTTTTCAGTGAAATTCTAAAAGCTGTTTTGGATTCGAGCGTTTTGATTTCGTCGTCCTCGACATAATCGAGGATCTTAAAAAGGACGCTTAAATTTTGTATTTTTGTGATGACGTTTTTTGCACATACTCCCCGGTCGTAGAACTGGGGTCATTTTTTTTGCAAACAATATATATTGAATAGTTGATAAAATTGTTTTAATTATCAACAATTTGAAAATTTTTATTCCCAATTTATTCACTTTAAAAAATATATGTTGATAAAAATGCGATATGATTATTCACAACGGCTTTGTTTCACGTGAAACATTTAATTGTTATGTGGATAATATGTAAAGAGTGGTGTAAAAATTGGAAAATATCCAAAAATGCTATTCACATTGTATTAACAGACATTTTTATAAAAAAAGAGAAAAAATGGCACGTTATTTGTTGAGTCTATTTGCAAATATTATATTTGTTTTGGAGGTTTTATGCAGGACAATACAAAACGCGCAGACCGTGTACTTTTTTGGATAAAGGTCATCTTCATTCTTTTCGCTGTTTTTTTGTTGCAATTTGTTTTTGTGATGTTAGGCATGTTTTTGGGGGCTGAGGATTTATTAGGTTTGATTGGGGGAATGGTGCTTGTGCCTATCGTATTTTCCTTTATTTCCGGTGCTATAATTTTTCTTTCGATTTTTGCCTTTTGCGTAAGCTACTTGTCGTGGCTTCATCGAGCGGTTACGAATTTGCGTTTGCTAACAACGATGAAATTCTCGCCGATGGGAGCTGTCCTCCTCACCTGCATTCCGTTTTTCGGCTATTTTCTGAATTACTTCATTTTTAGCGACATGGTCAGGGTTCAAGAAAATTACATGCAACAGCATGGCATGCTTAAGGAACGTTTTCCGAAAAGAATGTTGAATGCATGGTTTATTGCGTCACTATTGTTAATGGTGATTGTTTATGTGGATCCAAGCCAGCTTGGATTCTTGACGTTTGTGTCTACGACGTTTGATGTCGACGGAAAACATGCCTTTGAATTTTTGGAAAAGACTCTGATTGTCATCATTCCCATTTTGTACATCATGAGTTTTTCGGCATTCACAAAACAGGAAAGCGAACTCTTCCGAGCTCATTCGGAGGAACTTTATCTCAAGCGTGTTGTTGATGAAGCTATCCGCGAACGAAATATCAAACGTACCGCCGATATGCTGCGTGAAAGTGAAAATCCAAAAGTCGCTCAAATTGAAGACTCGGAACCCGAACAACAAAGGTGAAAGGCTTTTCATGCCGGACTCTGCTTTGTTTTTTTTTCGTCATTCTCGACCTGATCGAGAATCTAAATCCTCGTCTTCGCGAGCGTTCTTTGGACTATCGCTTCGCTCAAGTCCCAAATGCTAGGATCGGTCATATCCATGCAAGCATGGTTGCGACTCTCGCCTTACGCATTTGTCGTCTAATTTTTACAAATAAGTTGACACAAATTTTTTCTGGTATTCCGGATCTTCGTGCGCCCAGTGCTTTTCTTCCATCGCTTGGTATTGCCAGTTGACGGCCTGCATGAATTTTTCCGGCTCGCAGAGATTCTTGAAAATCGCATCGAGATCATCGACTGTCGCGTTTGAGCTCACGAGCTGTTCCTTGGGAGCGTAGCTGTACGGGCAACTGGCGAAGTCGCTTCCTATAAAGACTGCTCCGAGGGCCGCAGCTTCCTTGAGTTTCAAATCGCTTTTTGCGCGGTTGAAGTTGTTTGCAGCGAGCGGCGCCAGGAAAAAGTCTGGCTTGTAGCTTGCCACCGTCTGTGCGAACGGCATAAAGTTCGTATATGGAATTTTTGTGAATTTGCCTTCAAGATCTTTCAGAAATTCCGGCTCGCCGAAAATATAGAAGTCGATGCTTCCGTCGGCGACGTGCTTGCGTATCCAGGGAATCCATGCCCCGTCAAGGTCACCCGCGACACCTTCGGCAAAATGTCCGAGACTGCCGGCGTACATCACCTTCGGCTTTCCGGTGAACGGCGAAGTTCTCTGAGTCATCCCGAACAGCGACTTGGAAACACCGTTCGGCATCACGACTGCGTTTACGCCCAAGTCGGACTTGACGCGGCTTGCGAGATAGCGCGTGGAGCAGACCACCGTGTCAAAAACTGGCAGCACCTGCTTTAGACTCGTGAGCATCATTTGGTCGTGGTTTGGGATATGCTTAGCGTACGAGGCGATAATCGGCGAAAGATCCCACAGCAAGTCATCCATGTCGGTGACAAGTTTGAATCCGCATTCCTTTTTCAGCTTTGAGTAGTACAACGCAATTTGTGCACGACCCGGTGCCGTCGGCTTCTGCAAAATCACCGCCCGCGTCTGCTTGAGCGCGTCTTTGTTGGTGCAGATGATTTCGGTAATGGACGGGATAATCTGGTAATCGTTCTTGCCCATGAACTGGAGACACGGCAAAATGCAGCGAACCCAGTCCGGCTGCGCCATGTCGTAAGGATGCACGATAACTTGCGTTCTAATCATAATGGGAAAAGTAGTAAAAAATTTGTTTGATGCAGAAGGGAACTGTGCCGAGAATGGGCTTGCTCGTTATTCCCGTGTAGGTGGAAGTCGCCATTGGCAGTGTCATTCTGAGCGAAGAACCGTAGGTTCGAAGTCGAAGGATTTAGTGAAGATATCTCCTAAATTTTTTTACAAAATAATCGCATCAAATTTTGGTCCAAAATTCTCGCTCAAGCGTGTTAATATAATAGAAGGCAAGCTAGAGCAATTTTACGAGTCGCCTTCTTGAATTTAAACGCTTTATTGGCAAGGATTTTAAACATGACGAAAAAATTAAGCGAAATTGAGCAGGAGGCAAAGCTTCGCAAGCAGACCTTTTACGACCCGACATTAGACCCCGTTTTCAAAAAGGTTTTCCGCAAGAAATCGACGCTCATCCATTTTTTGAACACGTTCTTGCATCTTGAAAATGAAAGCGAAATCACGAATGTCGAACAACTTTCGCGAACCGTGAAATTGGATGACCCCAAGGATGGTAATGCGATGGGTCGTTTCGATATCCACGCCCGCACTGCTAATGGTCAGTTTGTTGACATCGAAATGCAACGGGTGGACGACGATGACTTTATGGATCGCATCGAGCTTTATGGCTGTCTTTTGGCTCTCAAGGCAAAAATCACTATGGACGGCGAGGCTTCGAGAAAAGAACTTGAAGACCATCCTTATTTGATGCCTACAGTTTATTCCATCTGGCTCTGCAATTTCCCGGTGCCGTTTTGCAAGGGTTATCGCGAGGATTTGGGCCTTTTTCGCTATTCGGACATCGGCGACAAGCAAGCCCTTCCCATTTACGTCAAAAAGAGGTATATTATCATAGACATAACCAAGTTCGTCCCCACCAGGAAAAACGACCTTGAAGAACAGTGGCTTGAAATATTCAAGAACGCTCCGAAAGCGAAACGCATCCCGCCGAACGTCTTCGCCGAAATCAGGGATGTCTATGAACACTTGATGGTAAAAAATTCGACTGAAGACTTTTTTAAAAAGGTGGTAAGCAGTATGAAAGATAAGAGAGATTACTGGGCTGGCCTTGCGACTGCTCACCGCCGAGGCGAAGCTGAAGGATTTGCCAAGGGTGAAGCAAAAGGTGAAGCCAAAGCGAATAGAAGATTTGCTGCTCGCGATAAGAAGATCGCTAAATATCTCCGGGCCAATGGCGTTTCCGCTAAATTGCTGAACACCGCACTTGCTATAAAGTAACAGCGTTATTTTCATTTGTTTCTTGTAAAAAGTTGTGCAACTTCTTCGTTCGAAGTGCGTTTTTCCAGATTTACTCGCTGCTGTGCAAGCACTCAAGTAACGTTGCTGCCCCACAGCTTTGGGCATCGTCTTCCTCGCTTATGCATTGTCACCCCGGACTCTGTTCCGGGGTCAGTTTCTTATGATTTTCGTCAAAAAAACGGTTCTTCTTGCACCTTTTCACCTCGTAACTTAAATTTTACTAACCCCTATAAATTGCCATTTTTAGCCTAAAATGCACGTTTAGCATATCTTTTAGCGTACTTGCTGTGCTAAAATAAAATTGACAAGTTTTTAAAATATTTATAACATGTTTGTATGTTTTTAACCTTATCCTTCCCGTGTAATGTGCTTTCTGTGCGTGATTTGAGTGCAGAAATTGGTACGATTTTTGCTAGGGGGGGGTGCACATTTGTGCAATAGTTTCAGGGCAATTTAAAAATTTCCATAACATAAATTCCACACATAACAAAGGATGTGTAACATGAAAAAGAATTTTCATGTGTTTTCGCATATACCCACGTTGCGTTCCGGTTTCGCTTTGGGCGTGGCTTTGCTCGCAACATCGACGGCGTTTGCAACAACGCACGATCTTTCGGCGTTGACAGGTGACCTTACCGCAGAAGATGGCGATGTCTTGACGGGTACGCTTGATGGTTATACGCAGCGTTACAAGATTTCGATTGCTGCCGATGCCTCAGTGACGCTTCAAAATGCAATTATTAACGGATCAGATATTAGTGGTTGTACTTGGGCGGGCATCTCATGCGTGGAAAACTGCACGATAATTCTAAAAGGAATAAACGCTGTGAAGGGCTTTTACTACCCATATCCGGGTATTTATGTTCCCCGAAATTATACACTCACCATTGAAGGAGATGGTAGCCTTGATGCCAGCAGTAACGGATGGGGGGCTGGCATTGGCTGTGCAAATCAGCGTTCTTGCGGAAGCATCGAAATTAAAAGTGGGACGATTACAGCAACAGGTGGTAAAGGTGCTGCTGGCGTCGGTTCATCACAAAGCAATTATTACCTGCAGAAAATATATTCTGGTGATATCACAATTAGCGGAGGTTCGGTCACTGCCATTGGTGGTGAAGGTGCTGCTGGCATAGGCATGGGATGGGATAAAAAAAGCGCTCAATATGTCTTTGGTAATATCACCATCAGCGGTGGTTCTGTTACCGCCATTGGTGGTGAAGGTGCTGCTGGCATAGGTATGGGAGTTCACGAAGAAGGTAAGGCAACCACCTTAGGCAATATCTCCATCAGTGGCGGTACGGTTACTGCGGAAAAAGGTGCTGGAGCTCTCCACAGTATTGGCATCGGGAGCGGTGAAGGCTCTATAGAATCCTTTGGCAATATCACCATCGGCGGTGAAGAAACGGGTTACATCGTGTCGAGTCCATACACTTATCCGTCTTTAGTCTATGTTTCCGAAGGCATGGCTGATGGGAAAACACAGGCTGTCATCGATGGCAACTTCCAAGGAGATGATGCTATTGATATCACCGAAGAAATTGCAGTTGATAACGTTGTCTTCAACCGTGCGTTCTCTACCAGCGGTTATTCTACCCTCATGCTTCCGTTCGACTATGTTGCGACCAACTTCGAAAACGTGGAGGCTATCATCGAGTTTGCAAAAATGACCACGAATGACAAGGGCGATCCTGCAATAGGGATGAACTTCGTGTGGTGCAGCAAAAATCTCGAAGACGCTCTTGCCAAGGAAAATCCGGATAATTATGAGCACTGCAATAGCGATGGAACGAAGTTCCCTGGCAATATGACGGCTTATACTCCGTACATGGCTCTGATGGGTGATGCTGAACTCGTGTTCAAGGAAGGCGCTACTCTCGCAACAACAGCTAGTGCAGTAACCGTATCCCACGATGGATGGACGTTCAAGGCTCCTCTTCAAAAGAAGGAATTTACCGAGGAAGATACCAAGAATGGAACGATTTGGGGCTTTGCCGCAAAGGCGAAGAAGGGTGCTAGTATCGGCAAGTTTGTAAGATTTGGTTCAGGCGCTTATGTCCAGCCGTTCCGTGCTTACATGGAATCTAGCAGCCCGCTGTTGGTTTCTGCTTCTCCGAATGCTCAATTTGTCGCAAGACCTACCGCTGGAGTCGAAACGGCGTCAATTGAATCTATTGACGTGGTCATCGTGAGCCGTGGCGATGACGGCGAAAAGCATACCACGACCATCGGCAAGTTCAACACCCGCACCGGCGAGTTCCAAATGCTCCTCGACTACGACCTCAAAGGCCGCAAGACGAACATCACGAACCGTGCTCAAGGAGCCTACTACGGCAAGAAAGTGCTGAAGAAGTAATGCTTAGAATGACGAATGTGCGAATGTCACCCTGGAGGGAGCTGTAAGGCGACCGATAGGGTCCATGAAAACTTTGATGGATCCTATCGCCTTCGGCTCCAGGATGACGACTTTGAAACCGTCATTCTGAGGCGAAAGCTGAAGAATCCAGTTAAGTCTTGAAAAAAAACACTGGATCCTTCGCGTTGCTCAGGATGACACGTTTGTTGCTCACGGCTGATTGCTCATACTTCAAAGGGCCATAGGCCCGACCTCACCCTCTAATTTCTAACCTCTAGATTCTAAATCCTAACCACTATTTACTAATCACTATTTACAAACTACAGGATAAAATTATGACAAACGAAATCGAACAAAAGAAAGAATACACCGCTCCGCAAATGGAAATCGTGGAGATGAATCGACAAGAAGCCTGTTTGCTGAATGGCAGTCCTTACAACGATCAAGCCAACTAAATGCAGACGATAAGTAAAAAGAAAAAGTATCAGAAGCCTGTGATGATAGTTTATCCATTTGAATCGCGAGGTTCTCTGTTGCTAGACAGCAAAAACAGCGTAGATGTCATCATCATACGGAAATCTTGACGGCAATTGACTCCATCGTTATAAGTCTTTGTCTAAATTACGTTGCGAACGCCCCGAATATACATTCGGGGTGTTTCGTGTTGATAATGGTTTTATATCTTTAATTATGTAATTTGGCTAAAGTATCAAATAAGACCTGAAAAAGGCCTCATTTTCATTTTTTTAACGATGACCGTTCTCAAGTCTCAAAGCGAGCTTGCGAGCGACCTCATCGCTCACACCTTATTTCCCTAAAACCTGACCCCTGATACCTGAAACCTAATCCCTAATCCCCTACTTTATATCAAACTGCACTTTCGGGGCTTGGCTTGCGCCGGCGTCAGCGGAGAAGAGGGCTTTCGGGGAGGCGCCTGCGAAACCGGCGACGAGGTTCGTCGGGAATTGGCGAATGGTGGTGTTGTATTCCTTGACGGTTTCGTTGTAGCGTTTGCGTTCGACGGCGATGCGGTTTTCGGCGCCTTCGAGTTGTACGCGGAGTTCCTGGAAACTCTTGTTGCTCTTCAAGTCCGGGTAGTTTTCGGAAACAGCCATGAGGCGCTGAAGGGCGCCACCGAGGGAGCCTTGCATTTCTTGGAAGCGCTTGAGGGCGGCTTCGTCGTTCATGAGGCTTTCGTCGAGCTTGACGGTTCCGCCCATGCGGCTGCGCATTTCCATAACTTCGGTGAGGGTGCTCTTTTCGAAGTTGGCTTCGCCTTGGACGGTGCTCACGAGATTCGGGATGAGGTCAAAACGGCGCTGGTATGTGTTTTCGACTTGTGCCCATTGTGCCTTTACGCCTTCTTCGAGGGCGATAATGTTGTTGTAGGTGCCGATGCCCTTCCCTACGATGATGAGCAGAATGACGACAACGACAATAACGGCGATTAAAACTTTTTTCATAAGTTCTCCGGTTTTACTGTATTAATATATAAATTTTGGGATGTGTATGAAGATCCCCGCCTTCGCGGGGATGACGATAAAAGAATATGGGGATGACGATAAAAGTATGCGGGGATGACAAAGTAATAGTAAATGTTACCGGCTCCTACCCCACGACTAAAGATTTATCGTAGATGTAGTCGATGTCTTCGGCGGTGATGTTGCCGGGGACGAGGTCGAGCTTGGAGCGGTTCACTTTCATGGCGGCGGCGAACTTGTCACGCATTTCGCGGGTGACGGTACATGTGCCGATAAGGTGGCGGAGCATTTCTGCAAAATCTCCGATGCACTGCAATCCCAAAAGCGAGAGAATTTTTTCCACGTCTTTTGGAACGAACTTGGCGCAGACTTCGGTATAGGCGGCGAGGAAGTAGCCGACTGCGGGTCCGTGCGGTACGCTTGCGTGGAGCGTGAGGTCGTAGCTCATGCCATGCGGTACGGCGGTAGATGTCTGTGCGATGGACATGCCTGCAATTGTTGACGTGGCCATGAGTTTTTCGTATAAACTTTCGTCAATGTCGCTATCGGAAAGGAGTTCATTTTTGCAATCGCCCCAGAGCTTGAGTCCGTATTCCGGGCACATGCGGTTGAGCATGTTCGATTTGACGTTGAGGATGCTTTCGACCATGTGGGCGAGCGCATCGACGGCGGTGTTCACGATGAGCGTCTTTTTTGCGGAGGCGAGGTACTTCCCATCGACGAGGGCGAGTGTCGGGAAAATGACGTGCGGGATGCTTTTTTTGAGATTTATCTTACGGTTCGTGATGATGGCGACGGGGGTGACTTCGGAGCCTGTGCCGCAAGTGGTCGGGACGGCTACGACTGGCACGTGGTCCAGCGGATTTTGAGGCACTTTGTGGAGTTCGTCCGCGTGTAGGTCTGGATTGCTAAGGAGCAGAGCCACGGCTTTCGCGGCATCGATAGCGGAACCTCCCCCGATGCCGATGACGTAATCCGCGTTAAATTTGCGGGCGATTTGCAGCGCCTTCCCCACTGTGTCCGTTGACGGGTTTTCTTCGACTTCGTTGAAAATTTGGAATGGAACCTCCCCCGCTTTCAGGACTTCGGTCACGTCGATCAATGAACCGTTTGCGGCGGCGGATCTGTGGCCGGTCATGACCAGTGCACGTTTTCCGACGGCGATTAAATTTTGAGCGTGGTTTTTAACGCAATTTTTTTCAACGTAAATGTCTGTGGGAACGTAAAAACGCATAAAAGCTCCTTGAGTATGTATCAAACATAAAAATTTTACT
>JAEEGK010024423.1_pt1 | contig 12525 bp, 6 predicted proteins | sample 8958771 | NCBI WGS metagenome assembly JAEEGK01 (sample SAMN16246547, study PRJNA631951) | gut metagenome | biome: gut microbiome; feature: rumen; material: SC-attached | host: Bos | place: Iran: Karaj | collected 2018-10 | reverse complement strand
TATCTTAATTTTATTTTATAAATATTTAATAAACAAATGAAAAAAAATAATAAATATATACATGTTTTTATTTATGATTAACAAATAATAGAAATAATAGAAATTATAGAAATAAGAGATAATAAACAAAAATTATAAGTATAATTTTTGTTGATACCAATAAAAATAACTCATTTTTTATATATAACCTATTATACCTATATTAATTTAACGAAAATAATTTTAATATCCAAATATGTCCTTTAAAGTTACAAAATATATATATAACTTTATAGAGCAAATACTTGGCTTAGTCTAAATATTTTTTCGCTATTACATTTAATAGCACTATATCTCAAAATACATTCCAACAATGTGCAAATCAAATTTATTATTTGCATTAAAAGTAATATGAAAATAGAAGATTTAATCCATTCTGTTTTAATGTAAGGATAAACATTGTTAAAACAAGAAATATACACAAAACAAATTATTGTTAAGCCAAGACTAAATATAATTATAATATTAAATTTTTTTTTCATATCTTCCACAATAATAGATAATTTATATTTCAATTTAATATCTCCTTCTTTATTTTTTCGAAATATTTTTTTAACTTTTTCTTCATTAATAAAGACATAACTAACAAAATATGAAATAACTACACTTACAGTTGAAGTATAAATGAATTCATTAAATCTTCGTCCAACAAAGGAAAACATTTGTTCTTCTTCTGTTGAAAAAAATAAATCAGATAAATAATCTTCATTATAAAAAAATGCATTAATAACAAAATATAACTCTATATTCATTATTAAAACTAAGATTTTTAAACTTCTAGGTTGAAATACATCCTTAATATAAAAAGTATTAATAAATATTTGATTTATTTTAAATTTTTCACAAAAATAGGTTCCAAATTTTCTTTTATCATTATCTATTACATCATCAAAATCAGTTTCATCAAATGGAAATGCTAAATATTCTTTCATATTAATAATTTTTTTTCCTTTAATTGTCATATAATTTTTTGATTCATTTATAGTTTGATTATATTTATTTTTCATTATTGTATTTTTACTCGAAGTTTTTCTTTTTACAGAATTCACTGTTTTATTTCCGTTTATAAAATAATCATTTGAAACAGATATATTTATACTTTTTATTTCGTTTGTATCCACTAAAAATTTTTTATTTTTATTATTATTATATATTAAACAATTTGTATTTTGAGTGTCAGTCATGTTTTCATTTGATTTTTTTTTCTTCTTTTTTTTCTTTTTTTCATATTCACTTTCATCTTCAGATTCACTTTCACTTTCATCCGATTTAAAATATTTTTTTTTCTTTCTTTTTTTTTTATTACTATTAATTTTAGTTTCATCATTTTTTTTACTTTTTTTCTTCTTTTTTTCATCACTTTCATTATTTTCACTAACAAAATTCGTTTCTTTATTTTTTTCATTAGAATCATTCGCTAAATAATCAGGAACATTTTTTCTAACAACTTTTTCATTCGTAACATTTTCCAATTCTTTAATTTTATTTTCTTTTTCATCCTGAATTTTTTTCCTTTCTTTCAATAATTTTTCCATTTCATTTACAATAATTTCTTTCTCTGAAGAACATCCCATTTAATTAAAATTAATTTAATTTAATATTTAAAATAAAAATGTCAGAAAATATTAATAACGAAAAAAACGAAAAAAACATTGAAAACGCAGCAATTCCATTCATAACATTCAACCAAACAACAAAAAAATTCACAATCAACGAAGACGCAAAAAAAATCATTTCTAACCCAAATTTCACCAAAATCGGAATAATTTCATTAGTTGGAAAATACCGAACAGGAAAATCATTTTTACTCAACCGAGTTTTAATCAACAGCACAAATTCAACCGAAAATAAAAAAATTTCACCCGAAAATAATCACGAAACAACCGAAACAAAAAATTTCGGCTTCGACGTCGGCCCAACAATCAATCCCTGCACAAAAGGAATTTGGCTATGGTCATCACCATTAATGATATCAAACACACACAACAACGAAGAATTTCCAGTGTTCATAATCGACACTGAAGGTTTAGGCGCATATGACGAAGAAATTAATCACGACAGTAAAATATTTTTAATTGCAATTCTTTTATCATCTTTATTTATTTACAATTCTTTCGGAACAATCGATGAAAACGCATTAAACAATCTCAGTCTCATTGTTAATTTAGCAAAATCTCTCAAATTAAATAAAAATAATAAAGATTCGAATTTATTCAATGACATTGAAAATGATTCTAATGTTGATTTGAATAAATATTTTCCTGTTATGTTGTGGATTTTAAGAGATTTTATTTTAAAACTCGAAGATCAAGAAGGAAATGTAATCACAGCCAAACAATATTTAGAAAACGCTTTGACGGAACAAAAAGGAAACACAAGTTCGATAATAGAAAAAAACCTCGTAAGAAAACTAATAAAAAAATTCTTCCCAGAACGTGATTGTTTTCCTATGGTGCGACCATTAGAAAATGAAATTGAATTGCAAAATTTAAATCATTTGCCTGATGAAAAAATTCGACCTGAATTTTTAGAACAATGTTTGATTTTGAGAAATAAAATTCTAATGAAAGTTCGACCCAAAAATTTCAATGGAAAAAATCTTTCCGGCGAAAATTTAATCAATTATTTAAATAACATTATTGAAAATATTAATAAAGGCAACATTCCAATCATTGAAGACAGTTGGAAATATGTAATAAACAACGAATTAATGAAAAATATTCAAGAATTTTGTGAAATTTATAGAAAAAAAATCAACGATTTTCAAACGGAAAATTTCAATGAAAAAAACGATTATTTTCATTTATTAAAAGAATTCAACAATAAATTAATCGAAGATTTAAAAAACACTTTCATCGAAAAAAACAAACACAAATTCGAAAACGAAAATTCAAATAACGAATATGTAGAAAAATTAATATTAAATCTTCAAAATGAATATAAAAAAATCAACGAATCAAACATTTCGCTTTTTAAAGAAAAATATCTTCAAATTTTCAATAGCGAACTTACAAAAATCATCGACGAAAACATCAACAACAACAAAAACGAAAATCACATTCAATTTATTAATGAACTTCTTCAATTAAAAGACAAAGTTGATAATTTAATTCCCGATTTTTCATTAAAAAATAATTTATCATTTGAAAAAATCATTTCGACGATTAAAAAATACATCGAAGAAATTTTTATCAAAAAAATCAATTTTATTGAAAAAAATTCACAAACGTTAAAAAACGAAAATGAAATTCTTACAATGAAAAATAATGATTTAAATAATGAATACAACAAAGACAAAATCGAATTTAAAAACACTGTTGAAAAATACAATGAAATGCTCGTTGAATATAAATTAAAAAACAAATCGTGCGAAGAAAAAATCAAAAATTTCGAAAATGAAAAAAAAATTCTTAAAGAAAATAATGAAATTAATATTAATAATATTAATAAAGAAAATGAAAGTAAAAATGAAAAAATGAACATTGAAATTAATAAATTAAAAAACGAAATTAAAACAAAAGAAGATGAAATTCTTTTGAATAAATTAAATAACGAAAAAGTTTCTGCGTTAAATGAACAAAAAATAAATTTTTTGGAAAAAGAAGTTCAAAATTGGAAAAATAGAAATAATGATTTAAATAAAGAAATCAAAGAAATTAAAAATAATAATTTAATTCTAACAAATGAAAATGAAAAATTAAAAAATGAAATTTTAAATTTACAAAATAATAATAATAATAATAATAATGAAAATAATAATATTAATAATAATAATAATATTAATAATAATAATATTAATAAAAAAACTGAAAGTCTTAATAATAGTATGTTAATTAATATTTTGAAAGACACGAGTAAAATTAAAGAAATGTTGTTTAAAATTTTGGATAATAAAAATTTAAATAATAATGATGATAATTTTTATAATACTTTCAGCGGAAATTCAAGAGTTTTTAAAAATAATGTTATTAATAATATTAATAATAATAATATAAATTTAAGCGAAAAAAAAAATAGCAATGATATTTATAAAAGAAATAATATTAATGTAAATAATAATAATAATATTATTAATAAAACTTATAATCATAAAAGCATTGATTATAATAATAATACTAATAATAATAATAATAATAATAATATTAATATTTCTAATTTCAATAGTAATAATACAAATACTAATAATTTAATGAACATTATTAACAATAATAATAATAATAATAATAACAATAATAATATAAATTATAATAATAATATAAATGATAATATAAATAATAATAATAATTTATCAAATAATATAAATAATAATAATAATAATAATAATCCAGAAAATTTAGATATTCAACAACAATTAAAAAACAACATAAATTTAGACAATCACCAACAATTAAAAAATAACATACTAAAAACCGAAATTAATAATAACAATAACAATAATATTTAATACATCCCACACAACAAACTTAACAACATTCCCAATAATTTCAATAATTCTAACAACAACACAATTAATTCCAAACTAAAAAATCAAAACTTAAACATTTACAACAACAACACAAACAACAATAATTATTTCAACAATTTAAACACCAATCCAAACATGAACATGAACAACATAAACAAAATTTACAACTCCTACAAAAACAACATTATCAACAACAACAATACAAACAACAGCAACATTATTATAAACATCAGCGGAACTAAATTAAAAAAAGACGAAAATGACAAACCATTCATCGAATATTTAATCGAAGTAAAAAAAAACAACGAAATTTGGCGATTGCACAAAAAATTCATTCAATTTGCGATTTTAAACAAAAACTTAAAAAACATAATAAAAGAAAAAATTCCGCAAAGCGAAAATATTTTTAATAATATTATTAATGATCAAAAAGTTTTTCATGAAAATAAAATTAGTCAATTAGATAAATATATTAAAGATTTATTAAATATAAACGAAATTGAAAAAATTGAACCATTCAAAAATTTTTTTGAATTAGATGAAAATAAACATAATAAAAGTAAAACAAATAGTAATAATAGTAGTAATAATAATACGTTTATTAATAATGATAAAAACTTTGTTAAAAAAAATTCTCAAAGAAAAAATATTAATATGAACATTAAAAAAAATATTAATAAAAAATAATTTATAAATAATTTTTTATTATTATAAATATTTTTATATTATTTAATTAATTTTAATAAAAATGTTTGCGAATTTTAATTTCGTAAATAATAAAAATTTTAATAATAATTTTAATAATAATAATTTTAATAATTACTCAAATTTGCGTTACAATAATTCACAAGCGAACATCGAAATTTCATACGATAATTATTTCACTAACAATTATTACAAAGAAATCGAAAAAGAAAAATACGCAAATGATTTGCGTCAACAAATCGAAGAAAACAAATTAAGAAAAGAAATGGAAAAAAGAAAAAAAGAAGAAGAAGATTTAAAAGATGAATTGCGATTAATCAAAGAAAATCAACAATTAGAAATTCAACAAAAAAAAGAAAATCAAAAAATCATTTCTAATAATAATAAAAATAATAATAACATAAAAACTATTAAAAATAATAATAATAATAATAATAATAATAATAATAATAATAATAATAATTATTTAAATTCGTATTTACAACAACGTGCAAATGAAATTAAAACAAAAGACAATGAAATTAAAAATTTATTAAGCAGCATTAATGACACTTTTTTTCATCAAATAAATCGAATGAATTTCGAACTAGAAAAATTAAAAGAAGTAAATTTACATTCAAATTTATACAAAATCGATTTAGCAAAATCAATTCAAGATTTATCAAACACTTTACACAAAAAAAACTATGATCAAAGCTTCAAAAAAGACTCAATGTACAAAATGATGATAGAAACAAACAAAAGAAAATTAAATCTACAAAATCACTTAAAATTCGATAAAATTCCTTATTACAACAACAATTATCCATACATAAATTTAAGCAGATCTATTTCATATAATGTGCCTAGAACAAAGCCATTAAAAGAATTAGGATGGTACTATTAATATTAAAAAAATATTAAAAAAAATATAAAAATTTATAAAAAAAATATAAAAAAATATAAAAAAATATTAAAAAATATGAAAAAAATATAAAAAAATATGAAAAAATATAAAAATTTTATAATAATTATATAAAATTATATAAATTTCCACTTATTAATTATACATATAAAAATTTATAAAATATAACATTAAAACATTTATATATTAAAATATATATAAAATATAATTTTTATTTGTTATTTGTTGTTTTTTTGAAAAACTTCAACAAAAAATTTTATTAACTTTTATTATTAAATAACTCTCATCAAATTTCGTACACGTTTTATCATAAATTTCCAAAACTCGATACCCAAAATTAATAGTCGAAACCGGAATAACCGCTCTAGCAAGACAAATATTTTTTTTCTTTCCCATTAATTTCACAATAAAAAACGACAATTCGGGTTCATAAATATCAAACAAAACACTATTTGATTCCCAAATTGGATGAAGAAAATTATTATTAATAATATTCGTAACTAATTTAACTTCTTTATTAACCTCCTTCAAATCATAAAAATTAAATCCATTATTATTATTATCACTATTATAACTATTAAGATAATTTCTCGGCGTAATTAAAGAAACTTCAATAAACATTCCAGTAATTTTTTCTTTTTTGGGAATAGTCAAATGCAAATGAAAACCAGACAAAATTTTAAATTTAATTCGATATTTTCGATTTCTAATAAATTTATAAAATTTATCCTTATCAAACAAACGAATATAATCCGGCTTTAAAACATAGCCACATTTGCTGCCACCGTTTGTTTTAAAAAACATTTTATTAAGTAAAATCATGTCATCTTCTGTTGTTTGTACATTCAACGCACAAAATTGACATCCTAATCCCCAACAAAGAACAGGATTTTGATTGAAGGAATTCACACGAAAACCATCAGGATAAATTTTTAAAAAACTTCGTTGACAATATGAAATTAATTTCACTTTATTTTCATTGTTTGTTATGTATTTTAACATGTCTGATTCACATATTGAAATACATTCCCATGGTAAAAATTTTTCTGGGTTGAAAATTTCTTTGTGATATTTTACACCAACCATGCCTAAAATGTTGGCTAATCTATCGATTGTTATTATATGAATTTTCTGCGGATTTTGAGAATCTGCGATTTGAATTTTTTCGATTTTTTTTAGAATTTCGGTTTGAATTTCGTTGTTGTATGAAATGTTAATGTTATTATTATTATTTGAATTGTATTTTATTTTGAGTTTTTTTAAAATGTTGTTGCTCATTGTTTTAATATTATTATTAATATTATTAATATTATTATTATTATTATTTTCTTTATTAATTGATTTTTTTCTAATTTTTTTTTTAACATTTAAATTCGGATTTTCAGATTGAAAAGAAATTTGAATTTGATTCGAAGGAAAAATATTTTGAAACGAATTCAAAGAATTCAAAAATTTATGCGAATAATTTTTATTCCCCATTTTTATCTCAATTTTACCCTCTGAAATAATACTATTATCAATCTCATCCTCATCACTAAAATTACTCACATTTTCCTCATCAATCACATCTTTATTATTAAAATATTTCCTAACAATCGAAGATTCATTCACATTACAATTAACATTACTATTAACATTATTATTATTATCATTATTATTATAAATTTTCATATTCGTAAAATCACCATAAATTCTTTTTCTTTTGTTCTTAATAATAAACTTATTAATCAAATCATTCGGACTGGGATAAATCACAGGCGGATATTTATTATCAATAATATACAAATTTTCCCTCCCCAAAATTTCCAAAAAATACCTTTCCATTTTTTCCTGACAAACAGACCCACAATGATTTTCCAAACTCAAAATTACAGGTAAATTATTCTTAACAAACGCATTTTCTTTAATGCATATTAAAACCTCTTTGAAATTAATTTCACCAACCGGAAAATGCCAATGTGTAATCACAGGCTCATCATCACTCCCATCGAAAGTGTCTAAATCAACGAATCTCGAACCATTTTTTAACGCATACGCATACATTTCAACTGAACATCCGCCTGTCAATTGATTTCCCGTTAAATAAGTGTTGTGCGAGGAATTGCAATAATAATCATAAAGAGGATGGTTTAAATCATTGTGATTTAAAATCATTTTTTCTTTGTCGAAAATACTATTGTTTTTCTTATCAATCAAAAGATTCACAAATTCACGAAAACTTAATTTAAACGCGATTTTTAAAATGTTGTTGTTATTATTAATAATTTCTAATTTATTCGCAAGTTCGTTTTTGATGAAAGTGTGATTTTCATATTCAGCAACCATACTTTCAGTGTTTTCATTGTTTGATGTGCTATTTTTAGTATTTAATTTAATATTATTTTTGTTGTAAAAATTCTTCAAATTCAATTTTTTCGCTGCTTTTCCGTATTTATAAATAATTTTCATCGCATCTTCGCTCGATAAAATCACATTCTGCTCCTTTTCATAAAAATCAATGATTCCTTTGATAGTAATGTAATTTTTATTAACATCACTCGAATATTTTTGAAAAACTTCAATAAATTCTTCGCCAGTGACTAAAAATTCATAGAAAAAAATAAATTCTTTAAACGTAATTTTTTCTTTCTTTTCTTTATCAATTTCCTTAAAAATCTGTTCCGCAGTTTTTCCCTTAAAATCAAAATTAATATTCTTCAAAAAATCACCAAATTGATTCACATTCAAAAATTTATTATGTTGCGGATCATATTCTTTCCAAATTCGCTTCAACGATAATAAATCACTGTCGTAAATGTTTCCTTCTTTCGCACGTTTTTGAAGAATCGTCAAAATTCCAAAAATAAACAATTCAACTTTATTACTATCAAAAAAAATCAAATCGTAATGTTTCAAATTTTCGCTGTAATGAATAGTCAAACAACATTTGTCTAACAAAGGCAAATTCATATTTTTCAATTGCGAAGATTTTCCAATCGTAATGTCACTAATGCTTGTGATGTTTAATTTCATTTTCAGCGGATTTTTTTTGCATTTCGGAGTTAAAAATTGAAGAAAAGTTTCATCATCACAAAAAATAATACCATTTTTTATTTTGTTCTTTTTCGTTAATAAATTCACATTCATTCCGTAAATTAAATGATCTTCACCATCTTCCAAAGAATTTTTTAGTAAAATCGATTTGTATTTTTCCTTCAAATCTGAAAGTTCGTCAATTTCTTTTTCTTGAATGATGTTTTTGTGTTTGTTGTAGTCTGTTTTGTCAACCGAAGTGTTGAAACTTTTCGAGGCAGTTTTAATGTTGCTGTCTATCATAAACGAACGAGTGTTTTCATTTTCCTCTTCGTAAATTGGCTCATTTAACATATTTTATTATTATATTATTATAATATTATTAATAATATATTTTTAATTTTTTATTATATTTATTTTTTCATATTATGTATTATTTATAAAAATATTATTCAAAAATATTAAATTAAAAAATATTATTCAAAAATATTATTTTAAATTATTAATTCAACCCGTAATAAATTTTCTTATCGTCGAAAATCTATAAATCACAATATTTTTAATAATCTTATAAACATCATCCGCTTTGTAATTTTTAAACAATCTCTGACAAGATTTAATCAAATAAACCGTACTTTCATAGTCTCTTTTCCTCACATACTTAAACGTCTTAAAATCCCCATCATCCTTCACCTCATAATACAACTTCCCAGGTTTCGCAAACCCGAGTCTTCTAATCACCTTATTATGCCTCATAATATTATAAAGCTTCGGCATTGCCTTATCTTTATAAGTCTCCTCGTTTTTGACACTGAAATCAAAGGGATTCAAAACATAAAAATACTTCAAAAATTTACTACGAAGAGGCGCCCCACCGATCAAATCAAACAAAATAGGGATACTTTCAATCAAAACGGGTTTATTTAATTTTATTATTACTTTTTCTAAATGTGTTCCTTCAACAAATCTACAAAACGCTGAAAATGAAATGAAATCAACAACACCAACATCAACGAAAGTCAAATTCTTAATATTCATCATCGCATTCCAACTTCGAATATGATGATAATAAGTAAATCCCATATTCAAATATTCAATTTTACTATCACCGATATTATAATTATTTTCCATAACATCATCATTATTAATAAGACCAACATTTTTTTCCAGCGAAAAAATCTTCAAATTTTTCAATGTTTTGGCCACTTGAACAGCCATGAAATTAATCTCCGAAAAGAAATTAAAATGCGTAATTCTCAATTCCTCTAACTGCTCTAAATTAAACAAATAATTAAAAAAAATAAATATCTCATCTTTAATATTATCCCCATATTCATTCATCTCCCTGAAACAATAATCAAGTTCATTATCCATGTCTTTCATAAGCACATTTCTCACTTCTAAAATTCTTAGTTTCTGATTATTATAAATCGTTTGACTGAGCATGACTAAATTATAATGCGTAAGAAAAACAATCAGTCGCAATTCAATTAAATTATCGAATTTTATAAGAACTTGATATAAATTAAATATATGCTGCATGTTGTGAATTTCACTCTCCATTTTTTCGTCTCTATCATCCGGCTGCTCTTCTAATAAAGGCTTCAAATGACGAAATTCGCCTAAAGAACGTGCATTAATACTCACGCGTTCGATTTGTTTGTTTTTTTTTAAAAATGAGGCTAAAATTGTAAACATTGTTTCATCTATTGTTTTCATTCCTATTTGATAAATTCTTATACTTTTTAATTTACGTTTATCATCTCTAATTTCTTCTAAATATTTTTCGAATACTAATTTCAATACGAAATAGATTAAATTTGTGTTTTCTGATAAAAAATTGAAAATTTGTATTTCATTCGTTGATTTTATTTTTTCTATTATGTAAGGATTAATATTTAATTCATTTTCATTCAAACCTTGTGTTTTTTGTGCCCAAAAATTCACTCTACAAATTTTTTCTTCTTTGTCTAAATGAGTAATAATTTTGTAATTAAAAATATGTGTTGTCATTTCTTGATTATCTAAAAATTTTTCTGTAATTTTAATTTTACTTAATTCTTGATAATTCGTATCAATTAATTTCTCAAACGTTTCTTTTAAAAAACTATCCGTATTAATGTAATTAATAATACTATAATTAGAGCCAAATAACAAGCGAGTTTTTTGTTCGAAAATGTGCTTTAAATATTCCATATCGTCTTCTTCCATGTCCTGACTAAATTGCGATTCGAAATATAAACGAAGATGTTTGCTCTTCGCGTCATCGAAAATTATTCCCTGACGAGATAATGTGTCTGTTTGATCTGCTTTTGATTTTTTTTTGCAGAGAAAACTTAAAATTCCCATTTTTAATTTTTTATATTAATTTTAATATTTTATATTAATTAAATAATTAATAATTAATTGTTTGAGTTTTTTTGTTTTTAGTAATGACTATTTGTTTGTTTTTTGTTATTATGAAATTGTTTAAATTACAATCGGAAATTTCTAATTTGGATTTTATTTTTATTTTTTTTTCTTTTATTTCACAATGATTAATATTATATTTATTAAAATTATTATCGATTATTAGAAAATTATTATTATTATTATTATTAAAAAATAATAAATTATTAATATTATTTTCAAAAGAAAAATTTAAAATAATTGATTTTAAATTAAAATCAAATAAAAATAAATTTTTATTATCAATTAAAAAAATTTTTTTATTTTTATCAACAAAAATTTTATTATAATCTCTATTTAAATAAAAAATATCAGTTTTTTTATTAAAAATATTAAATAAAATAATTTTATCAATTTTATTTTCAATTAATAAAATATTATTATCATCAATTATTTTAAAATCAACACAATTTTTTTTAATTTCATCTTTTAAAATTAATTTTTCATTCCAAATTTTAATAAAATTTTCTTCTAAAGAAATAAAATTATTATTTAATTCACAAATTTTATTAATTTTTTCATTTTTAATTTTTAATTTTTTTCCCCAAAAATTAATTTCATCAATTTTTTCATAAATAAAAACATTTTTATTAAGAACATTTTTAACAAAAATTTTATTATTAAAATTATCAAAATTAATAATATTACAATTAAAAATTTCACTATTTAATTTAAATGAATTTGAATTGAAAATTTTTATTAAATTAAAATAAAATTCTACTAAAAAATTTCCATCATTTAAAATTTTCATTCGTTTTATTTTATTTTCATTAACAATTTCATTAATTTTAATAAATTTTTTAATATCAAAATCATTAAAATTTAAATTAATTTTTTCTTTTAAAATTTCTTTTTTATTTTTATTAATAATAATTTTATTTTTTAAAAAGTTTTCATAAAAAAAATTTTTTTCATTTTCTTTATTAATTTTGATAATTTTAATAATAAAATT
>JAEEGK010024419.1_pt1 | contig 12526 bp, 12 predicted proteins | sample 8958771 | NCBI WGS metagenome assembly JAEEGK01 (sample SAMN16246547, study PRJNA631951) | gut metagenome | biome: gut microbiome; feature: rumen; material: SC-attached | host: Bos | place: Iran: Karaj | collected 2018-10 | reverse complement strand
CTTTGGCAACTCTGCTTTTAGAGCTCATTATAGAACCTCCGTATATAACGATATATCTTAATTTTAGTTAAATTAATTTGGTAAAACAACAAACTGAGCGATATTAAAAAATGTAGTAGATTTTTTTATATAGAAATTATGATATCAACAAATCTTTATTTATAATAAAAAAGAGCAGCCATTTGTATTGACTGCCCTTCAATTAGATTTTTAAATGTTTATTCGTCTTTAGTTTCAAGATTGCCTTGGAGTGATAGCACGAGTCCCATGCATAACGCAACGTTTGCTAATAAAGCGGCAAATTCTAAACCATAGTACATTTGTGTTTTATAAACTCCAATAAATGCGGAAACACAAAGAACAACTGCGAAAATGACATAGAAAGCGATAACAAAGATATTCATGACAGAAGATAATTTCTTGAGCATGTCTCTTCTACCAATTAAGTAATAAATTAAGAATAAAATTACCGCCACTAAGCAAAGAACACCTAGTGATAAGAATGAAACTGAATCCCATGTAACATCTCTAAATTGGAAATTAGTGGATGTGACAATGCAAACAATGAATGCTTGAACTAATAAAAGTGCTAATGAGACAATGCAGATCACTTTTGTAAAGATTGGCTTTCTAGCTGATAAAGCAGAAAGTAACAAAACAAACAAAACAAGTTCGATAATCGCTAGTGAAGAAGCGCCTGTTGATACGTTGTTAACTTTTCCTGCGACTTGAATCATGATAAAAGCAAGAACTGAAACAAAGATGCCAAGTACTGATAAGACTAATGGCAATAAAATACTTTTCTTAAATTGCATACGAATTACTCCTTTACTTCATTAAGAATTGATACGTTAAATACGTGATTTTTTCCGTATCTATCATACATTATACGCATATATTGACTAATTTTGCTATCAGGAACAATACATATGATAGAACCGCCAAAGCCACCACCATTGATTTTTGATGCGCCTGAATTATCCATTGCGGCATTAGAAATATCGATGGCTTCAGCTAGTGATCCTTCATAAACATTGTCCACCATTGCGTTCTTTAAAAGGTTGCGGCTCGAGGCCTCACTACCCCTAACACATTCCAAAAAGCCTGCAAAATCATCATTTTTTAAGCAATTCAGTCCTTTTTCGACTCTTTCATTCTCATCAAAGAAATGTTTAGCGCGATTATATTCGCCGTCAGTGAGTTCAGACTTTTTATTTTCAAGTTCTTCTCTTGAACATTCTCTTAAAAACTCATGTCCCATCTTTTTCGCGGCATTCCACATATCAGATGTAATTGATGAGTAGAGATGGCTGAGTTCAGCGTGACTCTTACCTGTATCAACGATTACAAATTGATAACCAGGAAAACTATTATGGATGATTTCAATTTTTGGTTTTTCAATATTGCCGAAATCAATATAGGAAACACCCATTGAGGCACAAGCAATTTGGTCTAAAAGACCACTCTTCTTTCCGAAGTAGTTGTTTTCAGCGTATTGCCCCGCTTTGCAAAGTGTCAAAATATCAATTTGGTTGTTGTTATATAAGGCATTAAAAATCTTGCCTAAAAGGATTTCAAATGCTGCCGAACTGGAAACACCTGCTCCTGGAGGAACTGATGATTTTGTATAAACTGAGAAACCACCATAAGCGTAACCATGTTTCTTTAAATAATCAGCAATGCCTCTAATGAAGCAAGCAGACTTATCTACTGTTTCCTCAACATAGTCAGTATTATCCAAAGAGATTTCAAATTCACATTGTCCTTCAGAGACTAATTTCACCAAATTGTTATCTTCTTTTGAATAAGCACCTTCAATGACTAAAGAACAGGTTGAGGCTAAAGTCTTTCCATGGTTATGGTCTGTGTGATTGCCGAGCATTTCAAAACGACCACCACTTTGGACATAACCATCTGCATCTTTGTCATATTGTTTTTCAAATTTTAAAAATAGTTCGTTTTTCATAATTTCTTAAACGTATATTTAATATACCTTTCGTAATGCTCGTTAGGTAATAATTCTTTTCTATCTAGCTGTGAATCTTGTGGTTCAATTGCGATACTACGATGCAGTTTTTCATCGCTCGAATACACTTCCACATTATCTAACCAGTGATCAGTAAATAGTTGAGTTCCTTCAAAATTTGTGACGATATTCAAAGAATATTTTTTAGATGATAATTCAACTCTCTTTTCTTTGAAAAGAAAATAGTTATCTATATCACCAGTTTCACTTAAGAATTTACCTTTGGTAAAATTCCATTTTTCTGGAACATTTTCGTATCTAAGAGGAAGTAATCTATCATCCACGACAATATATTTATCATTCTCCATAAGGAGAGATAAGTTTTCATTTGTGCTTTCTCCTAAGCAAAAATAAGCATGATTAGTTAACGCTAATAAACAATGCTTATCTGTAACAGCGTAGAAAGAAACAATTAAAGAATTATCAATGAGTTCATATCTCACTCTTAAGATAAGATTCCCTGGGTATCCCGCTTCGCCATCTTTGGATAAATAATGAAATTCCGCAAACGTTGGTTTAGCATCAACACTAAATTCTTTCGTGGATAAACCGTCGCGTCCGCCATGAAGAGAAACACCTCTTTCATTATCTTGTGGATTTATGTTCAAGAACGGCTTAGCTTCAATTCTTCCACAAACTCTGCCAATTGTTTTTCCGTAATAAATATTGCTCTTAAAGAAATCGTTTTTATCTTTAGGCGTGAGCACCATATCTTTGCCATCATAGATGATGCGGTAAATAGATGCGCCTAATGTACAAAGAGTAACTTCTAGATGTTCATTTTTAATGACTACAAATTTTGTATCCATAGCAATAATATAATCGCAAAAAGTAATACTCGCTATATATTTTTCTAATATAATAGAAATGGTGAAAATCCTTATAAAAAAGGTGGAAAAATATGAATAATAAAGTCGGAATTAGAAAATGGCTTTCATTTATTGTCGCCGGATTTGTCGGTCAACTAGCTTGGGCCATTGAAAACAATTTCTTCAATTTATACGTTTTCGAATGTACAGAAAACTATAATTTCATTCCTGCAATGGTTGCCGCAAGTGCAGCTGCCGCAACACTCACAACTTTGTTGATGGGCGCATTAAGCGATAGATTAGGCAAAAGAAAAGCCTTTATCTCATTTGGCTATATCCTTTGGGGTATCTCCATTATCTTATTCGCATTCTTAGATCCTCATTCAAAACTCAGTATTGTCGCTGGTTCCGCGATGGCCGCAGGTACGATGATTGTTGTTATGGACTGTGTAATGACATTCTTTGGAAGTACCGCTAACGATGCCGCTTTTAACGCATACGTCACAGACAATACACAAGAAAGTAATCGTGGTAAGGTTGAAAGTGTTCTTTCCATTCTTCCATTAATCGCCATGATTGCAGTTGTCGGTTTAGATGGCGCTTTAACCGCAGAAGGTAAAAGAAACTGGTTAGTATTCTTCCTTGTTATTGGTGGTCTTACCACAGTGGTTGGTATCATTAGTATTTTCTTATTACCAAAAGATACCGTTCAACCAAACAAAACAGAACCATATATTAAAAATATATTCTATGGATTCAGACCAAAAGTTATTAAAAATAATCCACTACTTTATTTAGTCTTAATCACCTTTATGGTGTTCTCTATCGGTATTCAAGTCTTCATGCCATATCTCATGGTCTATATCGATAAAGTTTTAGAAATTAAAGATTTGAACTTCACTATTACTTTAGGCGTTACATTAATTCTTGCTTCCGCTATTACAGTTGTCTTTGGTTTATTCATGGATAAAATTGGCAAAAACAAGATTATGATTCCTGCCATTATTGTCACTGTGGCTGGTGCTATTGGTATGTTCTTTGTCCAAAAGAACTTCGCAATGGGTGGCGTGATGATTGCAGGCACTATTATGATGTCTGGTTATATGATTGGTACCGCTGTGTTAGGTGCTAAAGTAAGAGACTTCACTCCTGAAAATGAAGTTGGCTTATTCCAAGGCGTAAGAATGATTTTTATCGTTCTTATTCCAATGGTTACAGGTCCATATATCGGTAGAGGCGTTTCATATATTAACGCTCAGACATATGTTAATGAGTACAATCAAACAGTTATTCAACCAAACTCATTTATCTTCTTATTTGCGGGATTAGTTATTCTTCTTGCAATAATTCCAACTTTAATTATTATTAAAAAAGAAAGACAAATTAAAGCTAATGAACAGATCGACGAAACCGCTGATTGATTATCCAAGACCACAACTCGTTAGAAGTAGTTATCTCTGCTTAAATGGTGAGTGGGAATACGCTATCAGGAAAGACAAAAAAGTCCCTGATACTTTTGATGGTAAAATCATGGTTCCTTTCTCTCCTGAAACAGAACTCAGTGGCGTTAATAGAACTCTTCAACCAGATGAGAGATTATATTACCGTTTAAAGTTTTCGTTAGATAAATCATTTATCAAAGATAAAGTCATTCTCCACTTCATGGGTGTAGATCAAATCGCAGATGTATATTTAAATGATGCGCATTTAGGTTTACATGTCGGTGGTTATTTACCATTCGAATTTGATATCAAACCATTCCTTGAAAAGGAGAATGTTTTACTTGTAAAAGTTAGAGATATGACCGATACATCTCACTTTTCACGTGGTAAACAAAAAATTAAAAGAGGTGGCATTTGGTATACACCTCAATCAGGTATCTATATGCCTGTGTGGTTAGAGAGTGTTTCTAACGACTATATTCAGGAATTAAGAATCACACCAGATGTCGATAATAGCGAAATTAAAATTAACGTTGTTAGTGACGCTCCTGGTGCCACGATTAAGATATTTGGAAAAGAGAAATCAATTCCTACAAACGAAGAAGTTTCCTATCACGTTGAGAACCCACATCTTTGGTCTCCAGAAGATCCATTCTTATATCGCTTTAGTGTAAAAACAAAAGGCGATGAAGTGACATCATATTTTGCGATGAGAAAAGTCTCAACGATGATGTATAACGGACATAAGGTAATTGCCTTAAATAACAAGCCTTATTTCATGAAAGGTGTTCTTGACCAAGGTTACTACAAAGGTGGCTTATATACGCCAGAATCCTATCAGGATTATGTATCTGACCTAGGCTTAATCAAATCCTTGGGATTTAACGCAGTGAGAAAGCACATTAAAATTGAAATGCCACGTTGGTATTACGAATGTGATCGCATGGGCTTGCTCGTGTGGCAAGACTTCATTAATGGAGGCGGTAAATATAAAGCCTCAATTGTGTTAAAACCACTAATCACTGGTAAGCATAAAAAAGATAATCGTTATTCCGCATTTGGTAGAAATGACATGGAAGGCCGTATCGAAGCTAAGCAGGAATTTCGTGATATTATCAATTACTTATATAGCACTCCTTCCATTATCCTATGGACGATCTTCAATGAAGGCTGGGGACAATTCGATGCGAAAGATATCTATTATGGTCTAAGAGATTTAGATAAAACTAGATTATTCGACCACGCATCCGGTTGGCATGACCAAGGTGTTAGTGATGTTAAATCATTACATGTCTACTTCAAGAAAGTAAAAATGCCAAACGCCAGCAAAGTCAAAAACCGCGCAGTTGTTGTCTCTGAATTTGGTGGACTTGTCTTACCAATTAAAGACCATATGAGAAAAGGAAAACAAACTTATAAGGTCTATAAGAATACAGACAAATGGCTAGATGCTTATGAAAAGATGATCGATAGAGATATCATCAAGAACATCCGTAAAGGATTAACAGCGTCTATCTATACACAACTAAGCGATGTCGAAGATGAATTAAATGGCTTTGTAACATTTGATAGACAAGTTGTGAAATGTAGCGTTGAAAAAATCAAAGCAATCAACGACAAAATCAAATTTGAATAAGAAAAAAACCAACTCGATTGAGTTGGTTTTATTTATAAATAAATAATATTAATGGAGAACCATTGTTACTGCCACCATTGCTGTAACAACAACACCTGCGGTAATTGGCGAATAAATGATTTTCTTCACGCCATCCATATTCCAGGAGAACTTTTCAGATAATTTGATTAATCCATAGATTGCTGCGCCAATTGCAAAAGCATAAAGAATAGCGACGCAGTTATAAGTAAAGACGTATTTTGTAATGTTATCAACCACTACTTGGCTGGTAATTTCTGCTGTACCGGATAAACGATAGAATGTTGTGAATAATAAATATGATGTACTAGCAAGAATAAAGACACCTAAACCTGTAAAGGAAATAACTTTCTTTGGACGGATCGCTAATAAGGCTAAGCTCATACAAGCAGCTTCCACTAACATATAAAGCGCTGGTTCTAATTTGCTTCTAAAGATAAGCGCGCTAATTAATTTAATGCCACTGGCAAGAAGACCCATATAGATGATACTTCTGGCAGCACCTGTTTTCTTATAGCAAGCGCCCATTAAGAAATAAGCGATTGGTAATAAGACAGTTGTGGATGACCAGAAAATAAGTCTTGCTCCGTGTGGAATCATATGGAGAAGTGTGCCTAAAGAAGCTTCAACTAATCCCCAAAGACCACCAAAGAGTAAAACGCTAAATAGAATAACTAAATGTTTGTTTTGTTCTTTCATTATTTGTTACCTCTCAACATTCAATATTTTACATAAATTATTACTTTGTAAAAACCAAAAAATGAGGGTCGCGCACGCGGTCATTAACCTTGAATGACGCGCACATACGAAAAATTTTTAAAATAAAAAGCCGCAAATCGCGGCTCAATGATATTTTTAGAAGAATAATGCTGCTGCACCAATCTTGCCGGAATCATATCCTAGTTCAGAAACAAGTAAGTCAACTTTTGGTGTTCCTTGGAAACCGTAGTTATATATTTCAAAGTACTTTCTTAATCTTAATAATAAGTATTCACCTTCGTTTGCGATACCACCGGAAAGAATCAATGCTTCTGGTCTAAAGATATTGAAGTAATTAAGTAATCCTTCGCCTAAGTACTTAACATAGTTTTCCACTAATTGGTGGCCAACTTCATCACCTAATCTATCAGCTTCAAAAGCAACACGTGCATCAACCTTACCAAGTTTTTCCGCCACTTCCCAACACTTGGATTCTTTATGTTGTTCCATTGCGCGTTTGGTATCTCTAATTAATGCGGTCGCAGAGGCATATGCTTCAAAGCAGCCTTTTCTACCACATGAACATTGTTCACCATCCATTACTAATACGGAGTGTCCAAGTTCAGCGCCTTTTCCTAAGTTACCTTCAAAGAGTTTGCCATCGATAACGATGCCACCACCAACACCTGTTCCTAAGGTGATCATAATGATGTTTTTATATTTCTTACCAGCGCCAAATCTTGCTTCACCAAGTGCGGCGGCGTTCGCATCATTGGTGATTCTCACTTTGAGGCCAGTTCCTTTTTCTAGCATTTCAACGATTGGCAAATCAAACCATCTTAAGTTATTGGAATAAGTAACGATACCAGTTTTTGTGTCCATAACACCAGGTACACCACAACCAATACCTAAAATTTCTTCTTTTTTAAAACCTTGGTCTTTAATGTATTTGTTGACTGCATCAATTAATTTATTAATTGTGGCTTCTTGAGTATCAGCTTTATCAACGGGCATTGAAAAGACTTCTAATACTTTACCTTCTTTTGTAATTCCAGCACCTTTAATTGAGGTACCACCAATATCAATTCCAATCGCTATCATAGTTAATTACCTTCGCTAAATAACATTATAGTTTTGTATTAAACAAACAAAAAGAAAAAGCTATCCAATTTGAATAGCTTAATCATCTTTTATTTTTCTTCGCCTAAGTAGGCAATTGGTGATTTACCAAAGTATTTCTTAAATTCATTAGAGAAGTGAAGTTGATTTGGATACCCCACTGCTTCTGCAACATCTTTGACTTTCATCTTACCGCTTTGTAACAAAGACATAGCTTGAGTCATTCTTGTTTTTGTTAAATATCTCTTTGTGGTCATGTTTTCTTCTTTTTGGAAGATTGCGGATAAGTAGTTAGGTGTCACGTTTGCGTTCTTTGCGATATCTTCGATTGTGATATCTGTACGATAGTTATTTCTAATAAAGTCTTTTGCTAATTGAACTGTCACTGATGTCTTTGACATAGTTTGATCGCCAGACTTTTCATAAATCATTTCGCCAAATAATTGATATAAAGCACCAAGAGATGAGATATCGGAATAACCGTTATTAACATATCTCTTAACGATGGAGTTGAAATATTGACGGTATGTTTTATTTCTATCGATGATAATTGGATGATCCGCAGATAATCCTAATTCATCTAAATATGAATCAACTCTAGAACCAGTAAAGCCAACCCATTCATAAACCCATGGATCATCTTTGTCTGGATAATAGAAAGCATCAACATGTGCAGGAATAAAGAATACACTCCCCTTTGTTAAACGATATTCCTTTTTATTAATTTGCAATGTGCCTTTGCCTAAAAGAACATAATGGAAAAGATGAAAATCTCTTTGTCCTAAACAAACAACTTTGTTTTTAACACATTCTTCTTTACCGCATTCCGAAATAGCTAATTCAACATAATCGGCAGCGTTAATAAAACTTTTCATATTGTAAAACCCCCTGTTTAAACAACATTTATTCAAAAATTATTAGTTTGTGAAATTAATATAACACGATATGTAAAAAAATAAACTAATCAATATACAAAAATATAAGATTTTTGTTATAAAAATATAAATATTTTTAGATTTTTCAATATTATATAAAATTATTATGCTTTATAACTTAAAATCGTTTTAGTTTTGAAACTTTTTACTTTTGTTTAAATAAATATTTAATACACTCTCAAGAAAAAAAGCGCATAATAGCACTCGTGCTCTTATGATCCCAACAATTATTATTTCTAGCATTACATTCATATCCGTCACATTATCAATCCTCTTCTTCCCTAAGATTAAGATTGGTAAGTTTTCTATATCCACTTATTGGTTAATTGCGTTAACTGGGGCAATTATTCTTTTAGCCACCGGATTAGCGCCAATTAAAGAAGTCTGGTCAGAATTAACCACTAATTCTACGATCAACCCAATTAAGATTATTATCTTGTTCTTCTCTATGACTTGCTTGTCTATCTTCTTAGATGAAGTTGGATTATTCAAATTCCTAGCAAACTTTGCCGCCAAAAAAGCGAAGAATAATCAATTCGCTTTATTCACGATTTTCTATTTATTAACCGCAACATTAACTATCTTCACATCAAACGATATTGTTATTCTTACATTCACACCATTCATCTGTTTCTTTTGTAAGAATTCAAAGATTAATCCAATTCCATATTTAGTTGCTGAGTTCTCCGCGGCTAACACATGGTCATTAATGTTAATTATCGGTAATCCTACAAATATATACTTAGCGACATCCGCAAATATTGGTTTCTTTGATTACTTCAAAATCATGGCACTACCAACACTATGCGCAGGGTTAATTGAGTATGGCGTTTTGTTATTAGTCTTCTTCAGAAAACTCAAAACACCACTTCAAATTGTGGATGAAGAAGTCCATATCCAAAACAAGGTTGCTTTGTTTGTTGGATTAGGCCATTTATTAACTTGTTTGGTATTTTTGATTATATCAAGTTACATCCATGTAGAAATGTGGCTGATATCCTTAATTTGCGCCTCGTCGTTGCTCGTTTTTACTTTAGTAATGTGTTTAGTCACCAAAAAAGATTGGAACTATCTAACGGGTTCTTTAAAGAAACTACCATATCCACTTATTCCATTCTTCTTATCAATGTTTGTTGTGGTTGTGGCTATTAACTATCAAGGCATATCAGAAAAGCTTGCTGAGTTCTTAAGCCACACAAATACAATTTGGACATATGGATTCTCTAGTTTCTTTGTGTCTAACTTAATCAACAATATTCCAATGAGTATTCTCTATTCCAATATGTGTAATAACAATATGGCGGTTTATGCCTCAATCGTTGGCAGCAATATTGGAGCGTTTTTAACACCTACAGGCGCGCTTGCTGGTATTATGTTCACCAATCTCGTTAATGAACATCAAACCAAATATTCATTCTTAGACTTCATTAAATATGGTGCGGTTATATCATTACCAATTATCGCAGTAGCGTTATTAACACTGACGTTATCAATCTCTTTCTAAAAGAAAACCACCAATTGAAGTGAACCCCAAAATGGACACACTTCAAAAAACCGAAAGACAGGAATCAATTAAGGTTCCTGTTTTTTAATCTTGTTGAGTTATAGAAAACGATCCATTCTTCCACCAGTTGGATGTAATGCTCTAAAGATGTGATATTATTATTGTACAAAGTCTCCTTTTTAAGGATTCCGTGCCAACTCTCCATCGGAGAATCGTCAATAGGTGTACCCTTTCGGCTCATAGAAATAGTTATGCCTTTAGAAGCACAGATGGCTTTGTATTCAAAAGATGTGTATTGGAAACCCTGGTCGCTGTGAACGATGAGTCCATATACATCTTTTTCTGTTTCTAAAGCCTCATTTAATGTATTGATAACCAATTCAATGTCGTTTCTTTTTGAGATTTGATACGCTACGACATGACGATCATACAAATCAATGATTGTTGATAGATACGCTCGTTTATTTCCAAACGTTAGATAAGTAATATCTGTACACCATATCTGATTAAAACCTTTGGTTTTGAATTGTCTTTTCACTAGGTTTGGTTGAACATTTTCTTCTATTCTTTTATATCTGAAATTAGGTCTAAGTCTTCTAATATATTCAGGTTTGAGATTATATTTTTTCATAATTCTCGCTACCTTCTTGTGATTAAAAATTACACCATATTTAATCTTGAGACCTTCTAACACCCTACGATATCCATATGTGCCTTTACTTTCATCGAAGATATCTTTGATAAGTAGATATTCATAATAATCAGGATCTTCTGAGTCACGGTATTTGTAGTAAGTTCTACGAGATATCGCTAAAGCTGCACATAAGTTGGATAGTTTGTAATCATTTATGTGAATAGTTATAAACGTTACTTTTTCCCTCGTCGTGCTTGTAAGAAGGCCTGGTATTTTTTTAGAATCTCATACCTTTCCTTGTAATCTTCTAATGTAAGGTTCTTTTCAGAAGGTCTACCCCTTTTACCACCAATCTTTCCGTGTTTTATGTTAAACAACCACACTCTGATAGTTTTAGAAGGAACATCATATTTCTTAGAAAGATAGGTACTGCTTTTACCAGATATATACTCTTTAAGTATGGTTTCTTTTTGCTCTGGAGTATATTTCTTAAACTTTTGTCCTTTGCTTGCCATATAAAAACCTCCTAACGTATATTTTACGCTAAGAGGGTTTTTATTTTCCTGTGAACTAAACGGGGTTCAGTTCAATCGGGCTGGTTTTTATTATCTTAGAATCCGACAATTAAACAAGTGATGTAACCTGCTGCTACCGCAACGGTAAAGCAGATTAATATAATCCAAAGAATGTTTTTCGCACTCTTACGATTTCTTAATAGCATAAGCATGCCTAGGCCTGCGTTAACTAATAAGCCAGAGAGCAATGCGCCAAAAGCGAGGTGGTTCTCAATAAATAATTCACTAAGCAAGATTGAGGATGCACAGTTAGGAATTAAACCAATAATCGCGGAGAATAATGGGCTTAAATATTTGTTTGTTTGGATAAATGCGGCGAAGTTTTCTTCTCCCACAAACCCGATAATAAATCCAAGAGTCAAGTTGATTGCTAAGACATAACCAAATATTTCTAAGGAGTGAAGTAATGGATGAACAAGGTGTTTGTGCCATTTATTTTCTTCATGATGGTGATGATGATCAATTGGGCAGTCGTTTTCTTGGACTTCTTCAGTGGCCTCCACGACTTCTTGTTGTTTTCTAAAGATTAAATCAGTTAATAAACCAACACCGAAACCAATCGCAAATTTTAAACCAAATAAAGGTAATAGCATAAGCATTTTATCTGGTTTCCAACTGGCTAAGATTTCAATGAACGCTTCATCGCTACAAGATAAGAAGATCGCGACGAGTGTGCCAATAGATATATATTTTTTAATATATAAATCTGCGCCTAAGATACTTGTGCCACATTGAGGAACAAGTCCAAATAAAGCACCAAATAATGTTCCGGTTTTCTTTCTTTTAATTAAGAAATTTGCGAGTTGATGTTCAAAGAAGGAAATAATGACATGAATGACAAAGACAAACGCGAATACAAGCGCGCTATCTTTTAAAGCATCAAGAATAATATCCCATGCTAGTTCCCAAGTCATAGGTTAGCCTCCTTTTGACAATCTTCACAAAGTCCATAGAGATTAATCTTGCTTAAATCAACAGCAAAACCATGTTCATCTTTAATGTGCCCTAATAAATGATCGACTTCACCACATTCTAAATGAATAAGTTTGCCACATTTCTCACATATTAAATGGAAATGATGATGGCAATCACTATCGCCAATAAATTGGAAACAGCAGGATGAATTAGG
>JAEEGK010024416.1_pt1 | contig 12527 bp, 11 predicted proteins | sample 8958771 | NCBI WGS metagenome assembly JAEEGK01 (sample SAMN16246547, study PRJNA631951) | gut metagenome | biome: gut microbiome; feature: rumen; material: SC-attached | host: Bos | place: Iran: Karaj | collected 2018-10 | reverse complement strand
GAACGCCCCGCGTGGCAAACCGCCTTTTGAAACGGGTACGCGACTTTGCCCAGGTTCTGGGACAGGCTGTCATTGATCAGAAGTTGGCTGATGAAGCTCTTTCCCGTCTGGAAGTTGACCGTTACGGCCTGGACCAGAATGACCGGCGTATCCTGCAGACAATTGTCAGGACGTTTGGCGGCGGACCGGTGGGCGTGGATACCATTGCGGCAGCTGTCAGCGAAGAAGCCGGCACCATTGAAGACGTGGTGGAACCGTATCTGATGCAGTTGGGTTTGCTGCAACGCACGCCCCGTGGCCGCGTGGCGACCAGAGAGACGTATCGCTATCTGGGAATTCCTTATCCGGACGATTCCACCGGCAAGCCAAAGGTTGAACAGCCGTCATTGTTATAAAGGATGAGAAAATGAAACTGTTACTGCACGCCTGCTGCGGTCCCTGTGCCTGTTATCCGACAAAAATGCTGAGGTCGCAGGACGTAGATTTTACGTTGCTGTATTATAATCCGAATATTCATCCCTATAAAGAATTTAAACACCGATTGGCTGCATTACGGGAGCTGGCGGAAAAACAGGATTACCGGCTGATCATTGATAAGACCTATCCGTTAGAAGAATGTGTGAAAGGGATGTTGGAGGAACCAATCGTCCGCTGTGCGTTTTGCTACCGGATGAGGCTGCGGTATACGGCAAAATATGCGGCAGACAACGGGTTTACCGCATTCTCCACGACTTTGCTGTACAGCCCGTACCAGAAGCATGATTTGATCATGCAGACGGCGAAAGTGGCGGCGGAAGAGTTTGGCGTGGAGTTTTATTATCAGGACTGGCGCCCCTATTATCAGGAAGGCGTAGATATCAGCATGGCTTTGGGATTGTACCGTCAGCCATATTGCGGCTGCGTGTTCAGTGAACGGGACCGCTACATGGAATGGAAAAAGCCAAAAAACGGAACAGAAGCTGATCGTGCTTCTGTTTACGCCGATGCAGGCGACGCTGAAGCGGAAAGCAAACACTTTGTCCGCATAACCAAAAACATTATTCAGCTTACGAAACAGGACACGATACTGTTCAAATGACGTTATACATGTTTTTGAGTCGTGTTGCAGGTAAACGCTATGATGAAATATGTTGCTGAAAAATATGTCAGGAGATTTTTATTTATAGTCATTTCCTGGCTGTTAGTACTTTTTACAGTTCCGGTTCATGCGTCGTCCGTGATTGACGTGGCCCTGACCGTTTCCCAGTTCTCTGCGGAACTGGTTGTGCCCGCCTCTTTTGTTGCTACGGAACCGGACGGGGCGAAAGCGACGCTGAACAAAGGCAAATACTTTATTGCGGCGGATCAGGGAAAAATTAAACTGGGCGACAGGACGCTTGACAGCGGAACCGTTCTGGAGATTGCGGAACAGGAAGAGAAAAGCGGAGCTCCCGCCGGCAGTCCCCTCCGGCATTTTACTGTGAACCGCCAGGAGTACCGGGGAACGCTGAAACTTTATCTGACAAACGATGGAAAGAGCTTAACCGTTGTAAACCGGGTGCCCATGGAATATTACGTTAACTCTGTGCTGGGGCCGAAGTCTTCTCCCATCTGGCCGGACGAGGCGATTAAAGCGCAGGCGGTGGCAGTCCGCAGTCTGGCGTGGTATTATAAGCATCATCCGGAGAGCAGATTGTTTGACGTGCGGGCAGTGGAACCGGAAACTTTTTATGGTGGTATACGCAATGAGAATAAAAATATAACCAAAGTTGCGGCACAGACTGCCGGGCAGGTTTTGTACTTTAACGGCAGCCCTGCAATGACTTATACCTGTGAAAGCAGCGGGGGCAGGACGGTGAGTGCTGCCGAGATCCTGCAGACGGATATTCCGTATTTACAGGCAGTGGATGATTATGATACGGATTGTCCCAGCTTTACTTGGGAAAAAAAGATAGAGGCTGTGACAATCAGCAGGCTTCTTGAACAGGGTGGGCATAAGCTTGGACGGCTGCGGGGATACCGTATATCGGACAGTGAAAAGCCGGATCCCAAGGACCGGTACCCCAGCGGAAGGGTTAAGACGATTACATGGCAGGGAGAACTGGGCAGCGCAACCATAACCGGCCAGGAGTTGGCGGATATGCTGGCTCTGAGCAGTAACTGGTTTGATGTGTATATTACTGATCCTGTGCCGCAAAAGCTGGATGTACCTATTGAAAACGGTTATGGCATAGAAGTTGGGAGAAAACAGATTCCCATAGAAATTAGGGGACGCGAAGAAAAATCCTGGCAGTCTGTTATTCCTGGCTATCATTTTTTAGAAGGAAGCGCGGAGGAAACCATTTTATTTAAGGGAAAAGGAATAGGCCGCGGCCTGGGCCTGTCCAAGTGGGGCGCCAAAGGCATGGCCGACACGGCGTCGGAAAATGCGGAGAATTATTATAAAACTATTTTGCAACACTATTATCCTGGGACTGAACTGGTCTCTGCATACTAATGATAAATTTAGAAAAGGAACCGCCTGTTGGTACGTTGCTGCGTAAACGTATCCGGACAGTTTTCCTGTACAAAGAAAAGAGACATACCGATGAAAGTTACTGATTTTGATTATGATTTACCGAAAGAGCGGATCGCCCAGCATCCGATGGAACCGAGGGATCATAGCCGGTTGCTGGTAGTAGATAAGAATACCGGCGCCATGGAGCACCGGCATTTTTATAATCTTCCCGAATATCTTCGCCCCGGCGACTTATTGGTATTTAACGATACCCGCGTTATCCCAGCCCGTCTGTTCGGGTATAAAGACACCGGAGCCCATGTGGAAGTTTTCCTGCTGACCCGGCTTAATAATACGGACTGGGAAGTGCTGGTCCGTCCGGGGAAAAAGCTGCAGGTTGGTGCCCATATAAGATTTGCGGAAGAATTGTCCGGGACGATCATTGACCATACGGATTTTGGCGGGCGCATCATCCGCTTTGAATTTGAAGGCGTGTTTGAAGAAATACTGGACCGGCTGGGAGAGGTTCCTCTGCCGCCTTATATCACAGCGGAACTGGAAGATAAGGAACGATACCAGACCGTATATAACAGGGATCCCGGTTCCGCGGCAGCGCCCACTGCAGGGTTGCACTTTACGAAAGAACTGCTGCAGAAAATCAAAGACATGGGCTGTGAGGAAGTGTTTGTCACCCTTAATGTAGGACTGGGAACTTTCCGGCCGGTTACGGAGGAAAACATTGAAGACCACCCCATGCACAGGGAATTCTACAGTGTGACACCGGAAGCCGCTGCCGCCATCAACAGGGCTAAGGCGGAAGGGCGCCGGATCGTAGCGGTGGGAACGACAGCGGTGCGCACGCTGGAATCTGCGGGCGCCACGGGAGAAGTAAAAGCCGGAAGCAGCTGGACGCAAATTTATATTTATCCCGGCTTCCAATGGCATATCGTGGACGCGCTGGTAACAAATTTCCATCTGCCCCAGAGCACGCTGCTGATGCTGGTATCTTCCCTGTCTTCCAGGGAAGTGATGCTGCGCACCTATGCGGAGGCAGTAAAACGGGAATACCGGTTCTTCTCGTTTGGCGATGCCATGTTTATTACAGAGCTGAAACACAAATAATCTTTTGTAATGTTAGGAGATTTCATGCACGCTGTTACTTATGAACTGATAAAAGAAGTAAAACAGGGAAAGGCCCGTCGGGGGCGTCTGCATACGCCGCACGGAACCTTTGAGACGCCCATGTTCATGCCGGTGGGAACCCAGGCAACCGTAAAGACGCTGTCCCCGGAAGAACTGTATGACATGGAAAGCCAGGTAATTCTGGCCAATACGTACCATCTGTTTTTGCGCCCCGGCAGCGAACTGGTAAAAAAGGCCGGCGGCCTGCATAAGTTTATGAATTACAACCGTGGCATGCTGACCGACAGCGGGGGATTCCAGGTATTCAGCCTGGGCGAGATGCGGAAAATCACGGAAGAAGGCGTCATGTTCCGTTCCCATATTGACGGCAGCAAACAGTTTTTATCCCCGGAAGTTTCTGTGCGGGTACAGGAAGAACTGGGGGCCGACATTGCCATGGCTTTTGATGAATGCATTCCCTATCCATCAGATTTTAATTATACAAAAAAATCAACAGAACGGACCACACGCTGGGCGGAGCGCTGCCTGAAAGCCCATACCCGCACGGACCAGGCGCTGTTCGGTATCGTGCAGGGCGGTATGTTCCCGGAACTGCGGAAGATGAGCGCAGAGTCGTTATTGGAAATGGATTTTGCGGGCTACGGCATCGGCGGACTTTCGGTAGGGGAACCCAAACCCGTTATGTATGATATGCTGGATCAGACCACCGACTGGATGGATAAACAGAAAGCCCGCTACCTGATGGGAGTGGGCACGCCGGACTGTATCGTGGAAGGCGTGAACCTGGGCGTAGATATGTTCGACTGCGTGTTCCCGACCCGGGTGGCCCGGAACGGCACGGCCATGACAGCCAGGGGCCGGCTGGTGATCCGCAACGCTGTGTACGCGGAAGACTTCCGGCCTATCGATGAGAATTGCAGCTGTTACACCTGCCGCAATTTCTCCCGGGCTTATATCCGTCATCTGTTTAAAGCGGAAGAGACCTTCGGGCTGCGTCTGTTGTCCATTCACAACCTGCATTTTCTTTTGGACTTTGCAAAAATAATCAGGGACGCCATTGAACAGGACCGTTTTGCGGAATTCCGGAAAGAGTTCTGGGACAACTGGGAAGAAAAGGACAAGCGACCTGAAGATTTGAACTGAAAGATATGCTGCTGCGAATGAAAAATGTTGGTAAAGAAAAACTGTAAGAGTAAGTTTTCCTCTTACAGTTTTTTTAATTTTCAATAATAATTATCAATAGCATTGTAAAAAAGTCATTTTCCTGAATTCAAAACAGATAGCATAACTTCTGAAATGCAATTGACATTTTTGTAAAATAATTGTATTATTAAAATGAACTTAAAACAGTAATAGTTACTAATAAAATCACTTTTTTAACAAGCTGTGCTTGAAGATGCGTGACACTGGAACGACCGCCGGAACTGCCGGCATATTTTTCGTTTTCTTAACCCGCTTCTTCCTCTCTCACAGGTACATGCTTCCTTCGTTTATCAAAGACTGATTTAGCAGTCATCATTGGTTTTGTTAAGGAGGTAATGTAACATGTCCGCTATTGCACCGATTTCCATGCAGGAAGTAAGCGAAAAAGTTTTTCTGGCACGCAAGGGCCGTCTGGAAGAAGACGCACAGTTTGTGGTAAACCCGAGACTGTGCTCTACGGAGTTTGTTCCTCTGGAAGAGCGTATGGCCGGCGAAAAACCGGAGATTGCCGCTTGTCTTGCGAAACTGAAAGAAAAAGTCGGCAGTGAAACGTTTGCCAAACGCTTTAACGTTTTACAGAACATCAACCGTTCCGGAAAAAATCTGTTGATCGTTTCCGGCAACGAAAGGCTTCGCACCCTGTTGCTGAAAGAACACCTGCATGATATCATGGAAGCGTTTTCCGTGGATAATGTCAGGATTGTCGGCGGGGCAGGCTTTGGCGGAATAGACGCATTTTAAAACATTCCCGGTACTGTTTCCGCGCGTGCGGGGACAGGCCGGGTTTTCTTTGGAGAGATAACTGTGAAACAGCTGTTTAATTATTCTACGGTTCCGGGATATGAAGAAGCTATCCGGCGCACCGGCAAGTCGCTGGAGGATTATCTGGCTATGCTGGGACTGGATGGGATCGAGCTTCTGGTATACCGGAGTGAACCGTACATGCGTCCCTTTGACAATGTTGCGGTAGGCGCCCACCTGCGTTCCTGGTCCTGCTGGTATGATTTGTGGAAGAATAATAAGGACCGCCTTTACCAGATCTTCCGGAGCGACGAAGCGTTGCGGGATTATTACGGCGGTACCCAGAAACGGGCCTGGCTGCTGCAGATTAAACGGAACATCCAGGCGGCCCTGATTGAAAAACCGGAGTATCTGGTGTACCGGGTAGAGGAAGTTTCCCCGGCAGAGCAATACTCCTGGAATTTCGATCACACTAACGCAGAAGTTATGAAAATGGCGGCCCGGGTCTTTAACCGGGTCAGCGACCAGGTCCCTGCGGATACGAAAGTCCTGTTTGAAAATACCTGGTGGCCGGGGCTGACGCTGCAGAATGCAAAGCAGACCGGAGAATTCCTGGAAAAAATTAAATTTGAAAATATCGGGCTGATGCTGGATACGGGGCATCTGCTGAATACCAACCCGGATCTACGGAGCGAGCGGGAAGGCATCGAGTACATCTGCCAGACCCTTAAAGAGTTGGGCGAACTCAGGCATTACATCAAGGGAGTGCATCTGAGTTGTTCCCTGTCGGGGGAATATCAGCGGCAGTCTCCCCGGATGATTCCCTCGCTGGAAAACGATGCCCGGCTGTTAAGCCATGTCTGTAATATTGACCAGCATAGGCCTTTTACCGATCCGGCTGTATTAAAGATTTTTGAGCTGATTGAACCGGATTATGTAGTGCATGTGTTGTATTACGATGATTTTAACCAGTTGGCGCGACAGATTACAGAGCAAAAACAGTTGTTGAATGCATAGTGTGGAAAAGGAAAACCGGTACAGGATTGAGCGATTCAATTCTGTACCGGTTTTTGTAGTTTTTCGTCATGTTTTATCTGGCAGAATGCGCCAGGTTCTCTTTCAGGAATTTTTCTGAGAGTCGGGAAATGTGGTATAATGACATAAAGAAATAAAACTATCAGGTAAATATGTGATGAGAAGGAGGAAAAATGCGAAAAATTGTACTGTTGCTTCTTTCTTTTTTGTTGTTGGTCAACTGTGCTACGGCTCTCGCCAAGTGGAACGACCGGGATATTGTGGAACGGATCCGCGCCGTGGGTAACACGCCCGCTGCCCAGAAAAAAGCGGATAAAATCTTCAGTGAACGCCTGAAGGAAGCAGAAGCAAACCGGGTCAGGGAGAGGGCAGAAACAGAACAGGGATACCGTACAGTGAATCGCAGGCCGGTAGTTGCCATCGTGTACGAGAACAATGCCAAAACAAAATACGATAATACAATTGACAAAAAGCTGTTTGAATATCTGGACGCTGCCCTGCCAGTCAGAACCTATGACCTGATTGACGGCAGAGACTACAAGGCACAGTTGGCGGAAAGTGGTATTGAAGATATCGCGGATGCCGAACGGGCGGATATTGTGGACATATTGGCAGGCAGCGGGGTAGATTTTTTTCTGTATCTGGGTATTAATCCGGTGCAGGTAAAGGACAAGGGAAGCCTGTTTGCTGCAGGTAAAATTGCCAATACATCCCTGCCATTCAGAATCATTGACATTAACAACAACAAATATATTTATACGAAGACCTATACAGAATCGGCAAAAACCATGTCAGCCATTGGCGGTGTCGGCAGTAAGTCCGTTACGTTGGAAATTATGACACGGGTAGGCAAACAGATTCAGGCTGCCATTGAAAGCAGACTGCCAAAGACGGTGTCATATACGGAACAGATCGTGAGAGAGTAATCCGGAGATAAAACGTTCTGACAGGAATGGAACCGGATTCCTGTCTGATTGGTTCACAAAGCGGACAGTTTAAGAGGAGGTTGCTTGTATGTCTGGATTTTTAAAGAAAATCGGCCTGGGAATACTGGCAGTTGTAATACTTGGGCTGGCGTTTTTTTTCTTTTATGTTGTCAAAACGCCCCAGTACTCGCTGTATCTCATCCATAAAGCCGTGCAGAGTCACGATACAGTTTCCTTTGAGCAGCATGTAGACCTGGATACTATTTACAGCAAAGGCATTGATGACCTGATTGCGTCGGGATTGAAGGGGAAGAAGACCATCGGGGCCGATCCGTTTTCCGCCAGCATAATAAAACTGGTGAAACCAACGGTGGTCAAAGCTCTGAAAGACGCCACACTGGAGTCTGTCATGCGGGAAAGGCCGAAGGATAAAGTTCAGGCTGTTTCGAAGGAAAACGGGCAAACTGCGCAAAATGACAATGCCTTAAAAAAGAAAAACAGGAAAGAGGATATAATCCCTCTTGTAAAGAAACTGAAAGAGAGAGTAGACGTTTCCAACTTAAAAATCAAAGATGCGTCGATTACGCGTAAAGACAGCAATACGGCTGATATTTCCGCTCTTTTGCACAATAATAAGCTGAATAAGGACTTCAATATTAATTTCCGTATGGATAAACTAGCTAACGGAGAGTGGCAGATAAAGGAAATTACGAACTTTGTCGAGTTGCTGACAAAGGTGGAAGAAGCTACCAAACAGGCTGCCAGAGAAGCGGTGAATGAAACGGTGCAGGAAAAGAAAAAACAGTAGCGGAGAATGAAAAGCCTGCTGCGATAAGTAATAAGATATGACAGGATAAGATTTTTGATGCAATAAATGTAAAGGGGGAAACATCATGGATTATGCTGAACTGATGGAACTGGCCCGTCCCAGATTGGGAAAGGACTGCAAAGGCTGCCTGATTTGCAACGGGCGTGCCTGCGGGAATAAGATGCCGGGCCCAGGCGCGAAGGGAATTGGCGATACGGCAATCCGCAACTATGAAAAGTGGAAAGAAATACGTATCAATATGGACACGCTGGTAGAGCGGAAACCCGTGGATATGAGCCTGGACTTTTTCGGCAAACGTCTGAAATATCCGATTATTGCCGGACCGGTGGGATTAGTTGCTGTACATTATAGTGATGCCTATACGGATACTACATACAACGATGTGCTTGTTTCCGGCTGTGCTGCGGAAGGAATCGTGGCAATGACCGGTGACGGAGCCGATGCCACGGTGATGCAGGCGGCCTGCGCGGCCATCAAAAAGGCCGGCGGCATGGGGATTCCCACGGTAAAACCATGGGGACCGGAAACGCTGCAGGAAAAGTTTGCTTTTGTAAAGGAAAGCGGCGCGTTTGCCTGTGCCATGGACGTTGACGGGGCCGGTCTGCCATTCCTGAAAAAGCTGAATACGTCGGCGGGTTCCAAATCACAGGAAGAACTGGCTGAAATTATCCGCAATGCCGAGGTGCCTTTCATTGTGAAAGGCATCATGACCGTCAAGGGCGCTTTGAAAGCAAAAGCCGCGGGAGCCTCTGCCATTGTGGTATCCAACCACGGCGGCAGGGTGCTGGATCAGTGTCCTGCCACAGCAGAGGTGCTGCCGGAAATCGTTGACGCGGTACAGGGTGAAATGAAGATCCTGGTGGATGGTGGTATCCGCTCGGGCGTAGATATTTTCAAGGCCCTGGCCATCGGGGCAGACGCGGTCATCATTGCCCGTCCGTATGTGACGGCTGTATATGGCGCCGGCGCGGAAGGGATTCATGTACTGACCCAAAAACTGGCGGCAGAACTGGAAGACACGATGGAAATGTGCGGCGCCCATACCCTTGCGGAAATTACTCGGGACATGGTAAGACTGTAAATTGTATTGAACAGGAATTGCTTTTTATGGGTTTTCTGTAACATTCGACACAGTTATGCCGGAATAATTATGTTTTTTCAAAAAAGTTGAATTTTTATTTGACATTGTTTGTTTCCTCTGCTATTTTTAATCACAAGTTAAATACTATGATTTGGCTGTGAAGAGAAGAGTACGCAGAGGAAACTGCCACAGAGAGCTTTCATACCGGTGCAAGAAAGCGCAGGGAACTTTGCCGAAGATGGCCTTGGAGCTGGCTGGTCGAAATAATTGAGACCGCCCGGGCGCACCCGTTACAGTGCTGGGGTATTCAAGGAGAAGTCCCGCGTACCCGAGAAGCTGGTCTTGTAATATTTACAATTGCTGCTCGTGGTATCAGGATATATCCCGCGTACCCGAGGAGGCCGGGCGTGTGAGCGTCCGGTGAATATGGGTGGTAACACGATGCTTTCGTCCCATTGGGGCGGAAGCATTTTTTAGTTTCAGGTCTTTTCACAACCGCAGGGAGGAGTTACGTATGCCGGTGAAAATCACGAATGAGTTGTCAGCAGTGGAAAATTTGCTGAAAGAAGGAATCATTGCCATTACAGAACAACGGGCCGTGACCCAGGATATCCGCCCGCTGAAAATCCTGATCCTGAACCTGATGCCCCTGAAGAAACCCACAGAACTGCAGCTGTTGCGGCTGTTGGGTAACAGCCCCCTGCAGATTGAAGTGGACTTCGCCCGTACCGTGTCCCGGGAGACTACCCATACGGATAATACCTATTTGGACAAAGCCTATCTGGAGTTTGCGGACATCAAAGACCGGTACTACGACGGTTTTATTATCACAGGAGCGCCAGTGGAATGCTTCGAATTTGAAGAAGTGGAATACTGGCAGGAACTGGTGGATTACATAGAGTGGGCCCGAGGTCATGTGTTCTCCGTGCTGTCCCTCTGTTGGGCCGCCCAGGCCGTACTGTATTATCACTACGGCATCCGGAAGCACGTGCTGCCCCGAAAGCTGTCAGGCATTTATCCCTATGGGCTTACGGTAAAGTACCATCCGCTGCTGCGGGGCTTCGACGATCGTTATTTCATCCCCCAGTCCCGCCACACGGACATCGACCATCAGGCGGTGGATGCCACACCGGATTTGAAAGTGCTTTCCCGTTCCCTGGAGCGGGGCATCAACATCTGTTGTACGGAAGACATGCGCCGGGTCTTTGTGCTGGGGCACTTTGAATACGACCGGGAAACCCTGGCCACCGAGTACATCCGGGATAAGAAAAAGGGGATGGACCCGGACCTGCCGGAATACTACTACCCGGACAACGACAGCACCGAACAGCCGGTGTTCAAGTGGTGCAGCTACGCCCACCTGTTTTACGGCAACTGGCTGAACATGGTTTATCAGGAAACGCCTTACGATTTACTGACGCTGAAGGAAAGGGAATAGGACGGAATTAATAAGGCCGTTTTGAAATTCAGCAAGATGAATGCGAACAGTTATGAGAGTAAATAAATAATAACTGATTAACTCCTGCGATTCCATTGCAGGTAAAAATAAGAATTTTAATAAAGGAGAGAACATCATGGCAAACTATAAATTTGAAACATTGCAGTTACACGTTGGACAGGAACAGGCCGACCCGGCAACGGATTCCAGGGCGGTGCCGATTTACCAGACCACTTCCTATGTATTCCACAACAGTCAGCACGCGGCGGACCGCTTCGGTCTGAAAGACGCCGGCAACATTTACGGACGTCTGACCAATTCTACCCAGGACGTGCTGGAAAAACGGCTGGCAGCTCTGGAAGGCGGCAGCGCGGCGCTGGCTTTGGCCTCCGGCGCGGCGGCGGTGACTTATGCTGTGCAGGCGCTGGCAGCCAACGGCGGTCACATTGTTGCCCAGAAAACCATCTACGGCGGCAGCTTCAACCTGTTGGAACACACGCTGCCTTCCTACGGCATTAAAACAACCTTTGTTGACGCCCATAACCTGAACGAGATAGAAAATGCCATTCAGGAAAACACCCGGGCCATTTATCTGGAAACTCTGGGTAATCCCAACAGCGACATTCCTGACATCGATGCGGTAGCAGAGATTGCCCATAAACACGGTCTGCCATTGGTCATCGACAACACCTTCGGCACCCCGTATCTGATCCGTCCTATCGAACACGGAGCGGACGTGGTGATCCATTCCGCCACAAAATTTATTGGCGGTCACGGTACTACCCTGGGCGGCATCATCGTGGACGGCGGAAAGTTCGACTGGAAGAAGAGCGGGAAGTTCCCCAACATCGCAGACCCGAACCCCAGTTATCACGGCGTGTCTTTCTATGATGCAGCAGGCCCCGCGGCTTTCGTAACCTATATCCGCGCCATCCTGTTGCGGGACACCGGCGCCTGCATCTCTCCCTTCAACGCCTTCCTTTTATTACAGGGTGTGGAAACACTGTCGCTGCGTCTGGAACGACACGCGGAAAATACGAAAAAGGTCGTGGAGTTTTTAAGTGCGCACCCGCTGGTGGAAAGCGTAAGCCATCCGTCCTTACCCGGGCATCCGGATCATGCGTTGTATGAGAAGTATTTTCCTAACGGCGGTGCATCGATTTTCACCTTCGAAATCAAGGGAGGGCAGGAAGCAGCCTGGAAGTTTATTGACAGCCTGAAGATATTCTCACTGCTGGCCAATGTGGCGGACGTGAAGAGCCTGGTGATCCATCCGGCTTCCACTACCCATTCCCAGTTGACGGAAGCGGAACTGAAAGACCAGGGGATTTCGCCCAGTACCATCCGCCTGTCTATCGGCACGGAACACATCGACGACATCATCGCGGACCTGGAAAACGGGTTTGTGGCGATGCAGAAATAAACAGAGGAACAGGAAAACAGCGTCTGCATAAGGAGACGCTGTTTTCTGTAGCAGGGGGTTAATAATCATTTTTGCGTGCATATTGGTTTTATTCGTTGCACATCGGAAATTTCCCTAAATTCCTATTGACATAGTATGAAATAAGTGCTATAACTATGTCTGAGAAGAAAAGAGCACGGATTCGTTTACCGGCGCTTCCGTAGGAAACTTCTGAATTTAGAATAGAAAAGAA
>JAEEGK010024413.1_pt1 | contig 12529 bp, 13 predicted proteins | sample 8958771 | NCBI WGS metagenome assembly JAEEGK01 (sample SAMN16246547, study PRJNA631951) | gut metagenome | biome: gut microbiome; feature: rumen; material: SC-attached | host: Bos | place: Iran: Karaj | collected 2018-10 | reverse complement strand
CTAACGCCTGAGGGGGAATCCAAGCCGTCGAATGACGCGATTACAGGCAACATCCTTTATATTCTACCTGTATTGAGCGGATTATGATACAGTGTCCGCGCGGTACTAGGGATTTCCTTCCCGATGAGATGGAGAAACGCAGATTCTATGAGGGCAGACTCAGGCGTGTCGCAGGGAATTTCGGATTCAGGGAGGTCGAAACCCCCATTTTCGAAGATGCGGAGTTATTCATCCTCAGATCAGGCCCCAACGTTCTGAAGGAGCTCTATGCGTTCAAGGACAAAGGCGGGCGCGACATCGCTCTCCGCCCCGAGATGACGGCTCCCGCCATCAGGATGTTCGTGAACGGCATGGCCAACGAGCCCAAGCCGATAAAGATATTCTATTTCGGCCAGTGCTTCAGATACGAGAGGCCTCAGAGCGGAAGGTACAGGGAGTTCTTCCAGTTCGGCGCGGAACTCATCGGAAGCTACACCCCCGAGACGGATGCTGAGGTCATATCCATGGCGGCCGCGATGATAAAATCGTTCGGCCTCAAGAATTACAAGATCCGCATAGGGCACATAGGGGTCCTCAGGCAGAGGATAGCCGAAATCGGCGTCCCCAAGGAGAACACCGCCGAAGTCCTGCAGAAACTGGACAAGAAGCTGTATGAGGAGGCCCGTCCGCTTCTGGAGGGGATGGGGGTGGCCGCCGAGGACATAGACTCGCTTTTCGAGTTGACCGAGACGGTGGGAGGGACCGAAGTCCTCAGCAAAGTTCCGGGGGAAGCCGGAGATTATCTGAGGGAGGTCGTCTCGTTCCTTTCCGCCTACGGGGTGGACGACGTCGAGATCGATCTGGGAGTGGTCCGCGGGCTCGATTATTACACCGGGATGGTCTTCGAGGCGGAGGCTCCGGCTCTGGGCGCCGAGAAGCAGATCTGCGGAGGCGGATCGTACACCCTTTCTGAGCTCTTCGGAGGCGAGAAGGTGTTCTCCACCGGGTTCGCGGTCGGATTCGACAGGATACTCCTGGCCGCCGAGAAGGAGGGGCAGGAGTACGTTCCCAGGGGGATCGACGCCTACGTCCTTTCCGTCACCGACGACATGAGGCTGAAGGCCGCGGAGATCGCAGCCATGCTCCGTCGCGAGGGGATATCCGCCGACGTGGACATCGCAGGCCGCAAGATGGCGAAGGCTCTGAAGTACGCCTCCGCGGTGAGGGCCAGGTACGCCGTCATAGTCGGGGCGAAGGAGATGGAGGCCGGCGCGGTCACGCTCAGGGACATGGGTTCCGGAGAGCAGAAGACCGTGGCGGTCGGAGACCTTCCCGGGGAGATCAGGCAGGCTCAGTGAGCCCCTCCCTCTCCTTGGTTAGACTATAGTCTTATTATGCTTCCAGCTGTTGCCGTGGGGATGCTCAGGAGCACAGCCTCTCTTTGATCTTCAGGACCTCGTCGTCTGTTAGTCCCAGATATCCGGTGCAATAGGAATACGCCGCGGAATAGGGATCGACCGAGCTCACGTCTATGCGGTCCCAGGCGATGTCGAATATGTCCGGTATCCTGTCGGGGTTGGCGATGAGGAACATGTTCCTGTCGTAGGTGCAGTACTTGACCGTCTCGTGCTCCGGGGATCCCTTCTCGATATGGTACAGGTTGCAGAACGCTCTGGATTCGCATTCCTTCATCTCGTCCACGGAGCAGCCGCACAGCGATTGCAGCAGCAGGACGACGAACCCTGTCCTGTCCCTGCCGACGTTGCAGTGTATGAGGTAGGGGCCGTCGTTGTCCATTATGCCCTTGAGCGTCGACACCGTCTTCCCCTTTTCCTGGAAATACAGGTATCCCATCGCGGGCGCGACGTAATCCCCTTCCTTGCAGAGCGCGGCACAGTAGCCGTCGAGGCTTTCGGCGGCCTTCTTCACCGAATCGTCGCTATAGGAGAGGGCTACGAGGTACTCCACCCCGGCCTTTTCAGCCAGATCGTCCACGTAAGCCGACCTCGTCTGCTTCTCGGGGGAGTACAGCGGGCTGAACGACCTGTACAGCACGCCGGCCTTGATGTCCCCTCCCGTGACCTCGTAGAAGTTGGCGAACACCTCGTCCGAAGCGTAATCCCCTCTGACATCGGTGGAGCCCGAATCGTAGAGGGGCGTCTTCTGGTATCTATCGGACGTCCCGGAGTACGTAAGGGTCACCGCGGAGCCTTCCGGGACCGATATCAGCTTCCCTACGCATCCTATCGATATGTATCCGTCCGACTCCACGTTGACGAATTTGTCGAACATGAACGTGCCCAGATAGTTGTTCAGGAGGATGGCGTCCTCGAATACCCTGTCCCCCGTCTTTATGTCGAAGAGCGAGCCCAGGGCCATCCCCTGTTCGAAGATGTCGTCGGCCCTTATGTCGAGCTTGGGCTGGTTGTAGGAGCTGAGCCCCGTCACCGTGCCGGTTACGGAATATTCCTCCTCCGGGGAATCCGAATGCCAGAAGCACGATGCGAATACGCTTCCGAAGACCGCTATCACCAGCACGCCGGCCAAAATGGCATAGGACCTGGATTTCATCACGTCTATCACGTCCATTCAGATTATTAGCTTAACCTCGTAATGATACATCATACGACAGACCATGGTCCTAAGGACTTTTCTATATACGACGCCACGGATTCCCTCCCGATGAAGAAGTCATACGTCACGACGATGCCGGACGACATCGGGGCGTTCCTCAAGGCCAGCAGATGCTTCGCGAAGCTCGGGATCAACATCGTCAGGGTCAGCTACAACAAGGCCGTGGACACGCATACGCTCTTCATCGACGTAGAAGGGGAGCCGGAGAGCCTGGCTGAAGCCGATGTGCAGCTCAGCGAGATAGGATACATCCACGATTCTCGCTGTGAAAGGACCGTGATGCTCATGGAGTTCATACTTAAGGACGAGCCTGGAAGCGTCACCGGGGTCCTGGAGCTGATAACGAGGTTCGGATTCAACATATCCTACATAAGCTCCCAAGCCGACGGCAGCGGGTTCCAGAGGTTCAGGATGGGCCTTTCCGTCGAAGATACGGCGGAAGTGGCCAGGTTCGTGTCGGAAGCATCCGTTCTGTGCAAGGTGAACATACTGGATTACAACAGCTCCGGCGCGGTCTACGACAATTCCGTCTTCTACAGCTCCTTCGTGTCCTCGATATCCAGGTCCATGGACATCTCCGAGGACAGGAGGAGGGACCTCCTGGTCTACTGCAACATGGCCATGCAGAACCTGGACGAGAAGGGGCTGTCGCCGCATTACACGTTCGACGCCATCGGGAGGCTCGCCGAGCTGCTGATCGCATGCAGGGGCGACGCGTTCAACCCCCGTATAAGCAGGCACGAAATCTCAGAGGATTCCTCGGTGACGGTGATAGAGCCGCCATGCGGCAGCAACGTCATCATACTGGAGTCGGAGGGGGAGACGCTGTTCGTGGATACCGGGTACGCCTGCTATCGCGATGAGACCCTGGCCGCGGTCAGGGGCGTCGTCCCAGGCTTCGACGGCATGCGGAAGCGGGTGCTGGTGACGCATGCGGATCTGGACCACATAGGGCTGTGCCCCCTGTTCGACGAGGTCCTGGCCAGCGAGAACAGCGCCCTGTGCATGAGGGAGGAGTACGAGGGAAGGGACGGCTTCAGGGAGTCCAACCCGCTCCACAAGCCGTACATAGGCATGTGCAAGATCCTCACCGGATACGAGCCGGTCCCGTCCGATTTAGTAAGGATAATGTGGCCGGCGAGGCCGGATTCCGACGTCCTCCTGTATCCTGTGGGATTCCTCGACGTGGGAAGGTTCGGATTCGAGGTCTACGAGGGCCGCGGAGGCCATCTGAAGGGCGAGATAATCCTGATAGACTACCGCAACAAGATCGCCCTGACCGGCGACGTCTACGTGAACGTCCACGGCATGACCGAGGCGCAGGCCCAGTACAATCGTTACGCCCCTATACTCATGAACTCGGTGGACACCGACCCGGAGCTCTGCAAGAGGGAGAGGGAGGACCTGCTCAGGCGCCTCGGCCCCGGCGACTGGATGGTCTTCGGCGGCCACGGCTCCATGAAGGAGATCAAGGTCAGGGTGTCGGAAGAGAAATGCCGACGGGGGAATCCCCCCGCCGAAATGGTTTTACTTGGACCACTTGGGCTTCAGCCCGGCGTAGGCCAGGATGCAGAAGATCGCGATGGTCACGGCGGCGCAGATTCCAGCGAACAGCGCGGCGGAGCCGCTGGGCTCGCTGAATCCGGAGCCATCGTACTGGATGTCGACGTAGAACCTTCCGTTGCAGCCGCCGGACGGGCTGTCGGTCTCGAAGGTGAACTCGCTGGTGGTCTTCATGGTCTTGGTGTACGTCTCGGAGAGGTCGTACACGGTCCCGTTGTCCACCACGTAGCACGTCACGTCCTTCCCGTAGTTGTCCACCGCCTTGTTGATGCGGATGCTGAAGGTGTCTCCCGCCTTGACGAACAGTCCCGGGGGATACGGCATCTCCATGCTGCTGAGAATCTGGCTCCTGTCCTCGTATCCCTCGGGGGTCTTGACCGATATGGGCACGTTGACGCTGATGTCTTTGGTGGCATAGTAGATCCTGACCATGTCGCCGGCTTTCAGCGTCCTGGAGTCGTCCTCCGGAAGGGTCCCCTCACGGTCCTTCATGCATTTCTCGAAGGCGTCGATGGCCTCCGTATTGGATGTCTTATAGTAAAGGCAGTCGTCCCTGACGACGGTCCCGTCTATCCACTTGTACGTCGTGCTCAGGATGTAGGAGTCGCAGAACCTCGCCGAGTCCTTCGCGTCGGAGTCGTCTGCGACGACAGGCACCAGGGCGACGGCCGCCATCAGGACGGCCGCCATGATCGTCATGGTTCTGGTCATCACATCTCCCTCCTCTGGGTCTGGAAGTATCCGAGAAGCAGGAATCCAACGGTCCAGGCGATCCCTATGACGATCATCAGCCAGGTGGCGGTCAGGTCCATGCTTCCGAGCACGACCATCCCCGCGGACCCGCTCATAGTGCCGCCCAGTATCCCGAGGGCGGCCTCTCCGAGGAACATCGGGAGCAGGGTGAGGGTGTAGTCGTCGGTCTGGCTGCAGACTATCACCACGATGAGCGGGATGATGAAGCTCATGAGGGCGAAGGGGAATATCGAGGACCCCTTCTTGGTGAAGCATCCGATGCAGTAGGCGGTGGCGGAGTATGCCAGGACGCCGACGACCGTCAACAGCAGGGACGAGGTCACCAGGTCCGGGAAGATGGTGTCGTAATCCTTCAGAGCCGTGGCCACGGCCATGCTGTACGCGAACATGAAGATCCCGAGGCACATCACGAACCCGGCCAGGTACTTCCCGAAGAAGAACGAGGCCCTGGACATCGGCATGGGGATGTTCATGTACGCCGTCCTCTCCTTGAACTCCGACGGCATCTGGGTTCCGCACATGATGGAGGTCATGAGGCCCAGCATCAGCGGCAGGAAGAACAGCAGCCCCGCGATCCTGGTGGTGGAGTAGTCCCCGCCGTATCCGAAGTTGCTCATGATCTCGATGAAATCCGGCGCCGCAAATGCGATTATGGGAATCAGAAGGGCGGTGAACAGCAGGATGTAGGTCCACTTCATCTTGGAGAAGAGCTTCATCTGGACCATGAAGACGGCGAACGTCTGGTGCAGGGGCGACTTTATGGAGTATTTCACGTCCCTGTGCGCCTCTTCGTCGGTCGCGGAGTACCCGGTGTCGCGCCAGGTCCCGGACTCCTCCCTCTCCTGGACGTCCTTGGGCTCAGGCGTCTTCTCCACCGGAGCAGGGGGCCTGTCCTCGCTGATCTTGGGGTCGAAGACGCCCTTGAACCCCGACTTCAGGCTCATTGGCCCTCCTCCGTCAGCTCCATGTACATGGATTCGAGGGTCGCTCCCCTCTCGTTCATCGACAGGATCCCGGCGCCGGTCTCGAACACGGCCTTGGTGACCAGGGCCTGCTGCTCAGGGGTTCCGGCGAACTCTATGACGATGGTGTTCTCGCCCTTGTGCTCCACGCTTTTCACTCCCTCCAGTCCGGATATGCCCGCGACGGATTCCGCGGACACGGGCCTGAGGGTCCCGACGGTGAGGGTTATGCCGCTCTTCGCGCTCCTGTGGACCAGTTCGGCCACGTCTCCGGATGCGACCACCTTCCCGTCCCTGATCATGGTCACGGAGCCGCAGAGCTCGGAGACCTCGCTGAGGATGTGGGTGCTGATCAGGAGCGTCCTGTCCTTGGTCTTGAGGTTCTGGAGCACCCTCCTGGTCTCGACCATCCCCCTGGGGTCCAGCCCCGAGGTGGGCTCGTCCAGAATGATTATCTCCGGGTTGGGGAGAAGGGCCTGGGCCAGGACAACCCTCTGCCTCATCCCCTTCGAGAATCCGCTGATGGGCTTGTTCCTCCAGTCCCACATCTTCACCTCCTCGAGCACGTCGCGCGCCCTTATCGAGATCTCCCGCTTGTCCATCCCGTACATCCTTCCGATGTACTCCAGGATCTCCCCGGGGGTGAAGGACGGGTACGGCTCGGGCGTCTCGATGACGCATCCGACGTTCTCCATGGCGTGCCGATGGTCCTTGATGTCGACTCCCGATATCCGGATCGTGCCTGACGTGGGCTTGAGAAGTCCCGTTATCGCCTTGAGGGTGGTGCTCTTGCCGGCGCCGTTGGGGCCGACGAGGCCCATGAACTCCCCTTTCCTGACGGTCAGGTCTATGTTAGATATCGCGGTGAAGTCGCCATAGTTCTTGGTGAGGTTCTCCACCTCTATGGCTGTTCCGCCTTCCATGCCCGACAGTCATTTCGTCGGTATATAAATGGAATCGGTTTCTGTCCAGAACCGCGTTGACAAGGGCGTCCGCCCTGGGGATGAGCTCCTCCGACCTGCGGACGTTCCTGAAGGACACCTCCGGGATCAGCGACGCCAATGCGCGCGCGTCCTCGTGGAGGGGGATCATGTCCGGGGACCTGACCTTGTACTGGCCGGTCATCTGCCTTATGACCAGCTGGGAGTCCATCACGAACTCCGCCTTCCTTCCTCCGAGCTCCAGGACCTTGGATATCCCCGCGATGAGCCCGCGGTACTCGGCGTAGTTGTTTGTGTGCACTCCCAGAAACTCGGAGGCCTCGCACACCACTTTTCCGTCGAGGGTCACGACGACCCCGTAGGCGGATTTGCCCGGGTTCCCCCTGGAGCCGCCGTCGGTGTAGACTGTGTACATCGGTACACCAGGTCCCTCACGACCTTGTTGTCCTTGTCGACGAGTGCGACCTTGGCGTGGATGGGGACGTCGGTGAGCTCGAACGCCATTATGATGACCTTGTCTCCGACGGAGCACATGCGGGCGGCGGCCCCGTTGAGGGCGATGATCCCGGATCCGCGCTCCCCGGGGAGGACGTAGGTCTCGAAGCGGCTGCCGTTGTCCACGTCGGCGACGGTGACCTTCTCGCCGATCCATATCCCCACCCTGTCGACGAGGTCCTCGTCGATCGTGATGCTGCCCTCGTAGTCAAGGCGGGCCTCGGTGACGGTCGCCCTGTGGATCTTGCTGCGGATCACCCAACGCATGCCCCGAGTTAGATGGCTGCCGTAGAAGAACGTTTCGATTATGTTTTCCTGCAGGACCCGAACAGGCGGACGGTGCCTATGCCGTTCTCGTCCTTCTCGTATCTGGCGTCTATGCTGAACACAGTCCTCATGTTCTCCTCGGTCAGGACCTCCTCGGGAGTCCCTTCGGCGAAGACGCGGCGGTCGTGGATCAGGACCATCCTGTCGCAGTACCTGGCGACCATGGGGAGGTCGTGGGACACGATGACCACGGTGAGGTCCCTCTCCTTGGCCAGCCTCCTGACGAGGTCCAGTATCTCGAACTGCATGTTGATGTCCAGGTGGAGGGTGGGCTCGTCCATGAGGATGATCTCCGGCGTCTGGGCTATCGCGCGGGCTATGATCGCCCTCTGCCTCTCCCCTCCGCTCATGGTGTTGATCATCCTGTCGGCCATGTCCTGGACGCCGGTGAGCTCCATGGCCTCCTCGACTATCTCCAGGTCATCCGCGTCGGATCCCCTGAAGGACTCCTGGAAGGGCATCCTGCCCATCTCGACTATCTCCCTCACGGTGAACGCGAAGCGTATCTCGTTCGACTGGGGGACGACGGCGACCTTGCGGGCGATGTCCTTCTTCCTCATCCCGGCGATGTCCTCCCCCTCCACGAGGACGCATCCGCTCTCGGGGGAGAGGTTCCTGTTGAGGTTCTTGAGGAGGGTGGACTTCCCGCAGCCGTTCGGGCCGAGTATTCCTAGAACCTCGCCCTTCCTGACGGCGACGCTGACCCTGTCCAGGACCTTCTTGTCACGGTAGGAGTACTCCAGGTCCCTGGTCTCCATGGTCCCGCTCACCATCCCACCTCCCTCTTCCTGGCGCACAGCAGGTAGATGAAGAACGGTGCCCCGATCAGCGAGGTCACCACGCCTATTGGCAGAACGCCGTAGTACGGGGCGGCGAAGTGGGCGATGTAGTCGCACATTATCACGAACGCGGCTCCTCCCGCGGCCGACAGCGGCAGGATGATTCTGTTGTCCGGCCCCAGCAGCAGCCTGATTATGTGCGGGATCACCAGCCCCACGAACCCGATGGTCCCGACGAAGCAGACGCAGGCGGCCACCGTCATGGACGAGACGGCCAGCAGAAGGAGCCTGGTCCTCCTCACGTCGACGCCCAGGTCCATCGCGTGCGCGTCGCCGAGCATCATGGCGTTCAGGTTCCTGGACTGGGTGGCCATCAGCAGGATCCCGGCGGCGATGACCGGCGCCATCATGGCTATGTCCCCCCATCCCGTCCCGCTGAGGCTTCCCAGGGACCAGAACACTATGCTCCCCATCTTCTCGCTGGGGGCTATGTAGGTGAGGAAGGAGACCATCGCGGATATCAGGGACGATACTGCAACACCGGCGAGGACCAGCGTCTCGGTCCTGACGACGCTTCCGCCGGAGCGGGATATCGTGGAGACGAGGAGCATGGTCCCGAAGCAGAATACGAACGCAAGCAGGGGCTGAAGCACCGCCGCGGAAAGCAGTATTGCTATGGCGGCCCCGAGGGATGCTCCGGAGGAAAGGCCGAGGATGTACGGCGTCGCCAGGGGGTTCCTGAAGACCGCCTGCATCACGCCACCGGTCACGGCGAGCCCGGACCCGACGCATATCCCGGTGGCTATGCGGGGCATGTTCTGCCCGTTGACTATGATGTCGTCCGCCCAGGTGCCGTTTCCCCATATGGCGGCCCATACCTCCGGCAGGGACAGGTGCGAGTTCCCTGCCCATGAGAGGTCAAGAAGCGAGAATGCGAAGAGGAGCACGGCGGCCGCGGACAACGTGGCCAGTACAGCCGCGCCCCTCCTCTTGGAAGCCATCGGATCGACCTCGGCGCTTCTTGAACAGCAATGCCACGCCGGCCAGGATCATGACGATCCCGACGATCGCTACGCCTATTATCCTGACATCGATTCCGCCGGAACCCTCGTCCTTCTCGGGTTCGGGGGCGGGCGCGGGGTCTGCCGGGTACAGGGCGTCGGCGATCGCCATCAGGCCGTCGGCGGATTCGGGGCACCAGTTGTTCCACTGCAGCCCCATCGCGACAGCCTTGACCGACCTGTCGCCGTTGAACACCTCGTCGTAGAAGCTGTCCAGCGACTTCCCGTTGCTGAAGTAGCTGTTCGATACGAACACCACGGCATCCTTGGCGTTCTCCAGGAGTTTGACTATCGTGGCCGCGTCCCCGTACCTGTATGCGGGGTTGGAGGGGTCGTATCCGATGTTGTCGGCGCCGCAGACGTCCAGCATGGACTTCATGATGCCGTTGTTCCCGACCTGGAACTCCTTGTTGTAGTACCAGACGTAGAGGGCCTTCGGCTTCTCCGACCCTCCTTTCTCCTTCACCTTCTGCTCGACGTCCGCGATCTTCGTCTTCATCTTCTCGACGGATGCGGGGACGCCTCCGCAGGCCATTCTGGAGACGTCCTCCACCATCTTGACCAGCTCTCCGTACTCGTCGATGGTGTTCCATACCAGGACCTTGGAGAACCCGTTCGTCTCTAGCTTCTCGCGCAGCTCCAGGTTGCTGGTGTACGACGTCAGGATGACCGTGTCGTCCTTCGAGAACCTGCCGTCTTCGGCCATCTTGACCAGGGTGGCGACGATGTAGTCGTGGTTCGTGGTCCCGTAGAAGCTTCCGAGGTCCTCCGCGTGGAGGTTCTTCAGGTCGTCGTATCCCGTGTAAGAGTACGTGGAGTACTTGTCGACGGCTACGATTTTCCCGACGGCCCCCGCTTGGGCGACGGTCAGGGTCGCTGCGGCCCCGCTAATTACGAATCTTTCGGCGGCGCCGTTGTAAGAAAAGGTCTTCCCGGTGCCGTCGGTGACTTCGAATCCGCCTTCGGCTTCTGTGGCCGGAAGCGCAATTACGCAGGCCGAGGCGACCAGGATCGCGACGGCCAGCAATGTCCTGCAATTCATCATCGGTTGCACGTCCAATCCAGTATTTATCGTTATTACGACTTTTGTGAAAAATATACGCAATCAAATAGATGGCAAAAAGGAAAAATGAGCGCCCTGGACGGAATTCGAATCCGTGTCAAAGCCTCGACAGGGCTTTATGATAGGCCACTACACTACCAGGGCAACATTTCCCGCATACATCACTCTGGTATATATAATTATCTTATAACTTTGGTCTCCGTCCTATGTTTGTTTTATTAATCTGGCATCCGATTATGAGCCATGCCGTTGGGAGACCCGCACGGAGGGGAATTCGAGTACACGGTCGAAGGGCTTCCCGAGTCCGTATTCGCCTTGTCCGTGCCCGTGAAATCTATAGAGAGGTCCGTCGGGTTCTACGAGGGCATATTGGGCATGGAGCTTCTCTGGAAGGAGGGCTCCGTCGCCGTTCTGCGCAGAGGAGGATGCCGCATCGTCTTGGAGGAGTCCGACAGTTGCGGCGTGGACGTCAGGGCATACCTGGCGGTAGACAGCCCCTACAACACCCGCAGGCGTCTGATGGACGAGGGGGTCGAGTTTTTGGACGCCCCACATCGCACGCCGGTCGGCGTGGTCTGCTCGTTTCTAGACCTGGACGGGAACGTGATCCATGTGGTCGACGGAAGTCCGCCGTGACATTAGTTATATATCTGATACGCATACAATTAAACAATCACTTAATCGTTTAATCGTCGGGCCCGGTCCGGAGGGTCTCCGATCTGAACGGGAGACGGTTCAATGGTTCAACTAAAGAAGAAGCAGAAGAAGATGCTTTACAGGATCATAGCGGCCGCGGTCCTGACCGTCATCTTCGCATTGGCGCCTATAGACTACGGCGAACATGAGAAGGAGATCAAGTTCTTCCTTTTCCTGATCCCATATCTCATCATAGGCTATGACATCCTGATAAAGGCCGCCAAAGGGATACGTCATGGGCAGGCGTTGGACGAGAACTTCCTGATGGCCGTCGCCACGATAGGCGCGATGGTGCTGGGAATCACATACACCGGGGACTACGACGAGGCCGTCGCGGTCATGATATTCTATCAGATAGGCGAGCTGTTCCAGTCCATAGCGGTCGAGAGCAGCAGGGCCAGCATATCCAAGCTGCTGGAGATCCGTCCCGACTCCGCATTCGTGGAGGAGAACGGGGAGCTCGTGGAGGTCGACCCCGACGAGGTGGAGATCGGAACTGTCATAGTGGTGAGGCCGGGAGACAGGGTCCCCATCGACGGGAAGGTCGTGGAAGGGACCTCGTCCCTCAACACCTCCGCGCTCACCGGGGAGAGCATACCCAGGGACGTCGTCGTCGGAGACGAGGTCCTCAGCGGGTGCATCAACCTCTCAGGTGTCCTGAAGCTCGAGACCACCAAGGAGTTCGGCGAGTCCACCGTCTCCAAGATCCTCGACATGGTGGAGAACGCCAGCAGCAGGAAGTCCGAGTCCGAGGCGTTCATAACCAGGTTCGCCAAGGTATACACTCCGTTTGTCGTGGTCAGCGCCCTGCTTCTGGCCATCATACCCACCATCCTCTCGCTCACCCACGTGCTCGACATCGCATACGAGGAGTGGATCTACCGCGCCTTGACGTTCCTCGTGATAAGCTGCCCCTGCGCCCTGGTCATCAGCATCCCTCTTGGATTCTTCGCCGGGCTTGGAGGCGCCAGCAGGGAGGGCGTCCTGATCAAGGGATCCAATTACCTCGAGATGCTCTCGGACGTGGAGACCGTCGTCTTCGACAAGACCGGCACCCTCACCCAGGGCGTGTTCGAGGTCACCGACGTCGTCAGCGATACGATCCCCAGCAAGAGGCTGATAGAGCTGGCCGCCGCCGCGGAGACCTCTTCCCCTCACCCGATAGCCGCCAGCCTGGTCCGCGCCCACGGCATGGACATAGACCGCTCCAGGGTCACCGACATAGAGGACATCCCTGGGAAGGGGGTCGTGGCCAAGGTCGACGGGATCCCCGTGG
>JAEEGK010024410.1_pt1 | contig 12530 bp, 11 predicted proteins | sample 8958771 | NCBI WGS metagenome assembly JAEEGK01 (sample SAMN16246547, study PRJNA631951) | gut metagenome | biome: gut microbiome; feature: rumen; material: SC-attached | host: Bos | place: Iran: Karaj | collected 2018-10 | reverse complement strand
TTAGGGATGGCGGTTTGGGGATTCATGATCGGGGAATGGGACCAATCCCCAATCCCCAATCCCCAATCCCCAATCCCCAATTATTCTTTTAATATTTACATAATTTTAAAAAAATTTTAAATCAAAAATAAATTAAAACTAAAAAATATCCCAAAAAAACAATAATTATAAATCATAATCAATTCCCTTTTAAATAATAAAAAAATCCAATAATTAGACTAATCATTATAGCAATTCGAAATTTAGTTTCTCATAAAAAATTATATTACTAAGGATATCAATATTAATCTATTATTATTAATTTCATTAAATAAATAAAATGAAGAGACTCATCATTATCTTAATAATAAGAACTTTTTCCAAAAAGGAACAGAAGAAAATATAGAATTTAGAGAATATTCATATGAAAAAAAATGAGTTTTTGATTAATTTTTTCAAATTTAAAAAAAGAGATTAGACTTTATGAATATTTTAAAAGGCAAAATATAGAAATTCAATAAAATCATAATTCTAAATATGATAGAAATTTTGAAGTAAATTTTTTGATACATTTCTTATATTTTCCTTTATTATTATAAAATAATAATTTAAAGAAAATAGTATATAATATTTATCATTTTATTTGAATTTTGATTAATATAATATTTATTATATATATGCAATATTATTATAATTAAAAAAATAAAGAGAAAATAAATTAAAATAATTTTTTTATCAATTTTTTATTCTTTTATTAAATGGGTTCAATATTTTCAAATCTCCTTGAATATTTATTTTCAAAAAAGTTAGAAATATGTTTATTAGGTTTAGAAAACACAGGAAAAACAACATTTGTAGATTGTATAATGGGAATACATAAGCAAAATTTACCAACAATAGGTTTAAATGTTAAACAAGTAAAAAGAGGAAGTAAAATATAAAAAATTTAAAATACAATTTTTATATAATTAAAAAATATAGATTTAAGTATGAAAATATGGGATATTGGAGGACAATTTCAATATAGACAAAATTGGGTTGATTATGCAAAAATGGGAGATGTTATTATTTTTATGATTGATTGTAGTAATTATGAAACTTTACCAGTTGCAAAAAAAGAATTAACTAGTTTATTAGAAGAAAAAGGAATTGAAGGAAAACCTTTATTAGTCTTATGTAATAAAATTGATTTAGATCCTCATATGAGTGAAGTTGAAATTATTAAAGAATTAAATTTAGATTATTTATATACTAATCAATGGGCTGTTATTCCTGTTTCAGCTTTACATGGTACTAATTTAGATAATGCTATTGAATGGCTTTCTAAAAGAAGTGGAAAATAAGATAAATATTTTGTATAAATGTAATTTATATTTTTTATTTATGGAAATATTATCATTTAAGATTTATTTTTTTTTTATTTTTTTGTGTTTTTTTTTATTTTTTTATATTAATTTTTTTTATTATTTTACTTTTTTTTTTATTTTTATATTTTTTTTTTTTAATTTTTTTTTAAATAATATTATTTCTTTTATGAGTTTATTTAAAATTTCAAAATTTTTAAAATTAAAAATTCATATAATAGTAATTTATTATAATTTATTATCTTCAGTTTTCTTTCTCATTGAAATTATTGGTGATTTTGTTTCAATTTCATTTTTTTTTGAAGATAAAGTTTCATTTTCTTCTTCTTCATTTTCTTCATATTCTTCTTTTTCTTCTTCATTATTATTTTGTTTTTTTTCTTTTATAGGTGAAGTAAAATGAATTTTCTTTTTTTCTTCATTTAAAACTTCATCTTGTTCATCATCAGGATTTGTTAATCTCGGTTGTGAATTTTTAGTTTGAGTTTTTCTTATTTTTTCATCTTCTTCATATTCATCATCATTAAATTTATCATTTAATTTATCATCTATTAATGAAATTTTTATTTTATTTTCTTTATTTTCTTCTTCATCTTCATCAATTTCTTTTTTTTTTTCTTCATTTTTTTCTTCAAATTGAATATTTTTATTTTGTAGTTTTTTATTTTTATCTTCTTCTTTTTTTTCCTCAACTTGTACTTTTTTTTTCTTTTTTTTATTTATTTCAATTTCTACTTTTTCTTTTTCTTCTTCTTCTTCATCTTTATTTGTAAATTTCTTTTCATTTTCATTTATTTCTTCTTTATTTTCAATATTTTCATCATCATTTTCTATTTTTTTACTATAAAAATTTTCATCATCATTTTCTATTTTTTTACTATCAAAATATTCATTTTCTTCATTTTCAAAATGAATTTTTTCATCTTCATCTTCATTTTCAATTTCAATTTCTTTTTCATAACTTTCATTTTTTTCATTTTTATCTTTAATATTACTTATATTATCATTTGAATTATTATTAATTTCAATATTTTCTTTAATATATTTTTCTTTTAAATTTTTAATTTTTAAAACTAATTCAGGAATCTCTTCAATAGACATTGGAGGTTCAAATCCAGTATTTTTAACTTTTAAAAGTATATTAATATCAAATTTTAATCCTCCAGTTTCATATTCAACTCTTCTTGACATTTTTGGTTTTTTTCCTTTTTTTTTCTTTATTCCTCCTCCAGAAATTCCAATATCTAAATCTTCTTTTTTTTTTATTATTTCTAATTTATTATTTTCATTTGTATTAATTTCTTCTTTTATTAATTCTTCTTCTTTTGGTATTAAACCTAAAAAATAATTTATTATGTCATCACATTCTTTTATTTCTTTGTCATATTTTCTTTTTGGAATGTCTATTGTTACAAATAATTTATTTTCATTTGATTCTTTTTCTTTTTCTTTTAATTTTTCCTTTTTTTTTATTATTTTTTTTTCTTTTTGTTGATTTTTTTTTAAATATTTTATTTGTTCTTCACATTGATTAATATATTCTATTAAATCTTGTTGATTTTCATATTCTCTTTTTTTTTCATAAAATTTATCATATTCTTCATTCATTTTATTAACTATATCTCTTTTTTCTTCTCTTAATTTATCTAAAGTTAATTTTATATTATTTATTTCATTATCTGTTATTATATTTTTCTCTTTTTGATTTTCATAAACTTTTTTAATATTATCTTTTGCTTTTATTAATTCTTCATCAATTTTTTTTAATTCTTCTTTTTCTTCAAAAGTTGATTGCATTGAATCTTTATTTTCTAATTTATAATCATTTAATTTTTGTAATGGAATAAGATATTCTTTTAAAAGATTTTTTCTATTCAATAATTTTTTTTCTTCTTGAGATGTTAATTCACTAAAACTTAATTGTTCTTTTATATTTTCAATTTCATTTAAAATTACTTTTGTTTTATTACTTAAATGAAATCTATCATATTTTCTTAAATCTTCTTGTAATTCTCTTATTTTATTTCTAATTGGATTATTAGATTCATTTTTATCTTTTATTATATTAATTAATTCTCCTTTTCTTTTTTGTAATTCATTTTTTTCTTGAAATATTGGATCATCAATATTTTCACAATATTCATTTTTTTTTTCTTGAAGTTTTAATATATTTAATTCTATTAAATCACTTTTTTCTTTAATTTGTTTTTTGAAAGAATCAATTAATTTATCAAAACTTTCTTTATCAGGTTCAGAAAGAATATTTTTAGGCATTTTTGGGATTTTATTTTCATCTTCTAAAGTAATTTCTTCTATTGGAACATTTTCATCATATAAATTTGGTTCTTTTGTATTTAAAACTTTATCTATCATATAATTATCATAATTTTTATTTCTATAATTATTATAATTGTTATAATTATTGTAATTATTAGAATAACTATAATTACTATAATAAGGTCTTTTATAATAATCACTTTGTCTATTATTATATCTACCTCTTCTCATTTTTAATTTTAAATTATTTTAATCTAATAAATTATATTTTTTTTTCAAATAAAATAATAGTTAATATTAAAGAATTTAAAAAATTATTTTTATTGGAAAATAAAATTAAACAAAAACAAACAATATTTAGATATATATTTATTAAAGAGAATATAACACAAATATATTATTACAAAAACCTTATATTAATATATTAAGCATTTTCTTTTTTTTCTTTATTAAAATGTAAATTACTCTCATTAATATCGATTTTTTTATTAGCATTTGGTTTTAAATTTTGAAAATCATTTATTTCAAAAGCATCACCAAGTGTTGTTAATCTAATAGTTGGTAAAACTTCATCATTATATATTTTTTCATCATCTTCAATAACTTTTAAAATAGAAAAGTTTTTATTCAAATTTTTTATTTTATTAATTTCTACATTTTCACTTTGAATATCATTATCACTTTGAATATCATCATCATCATTTTCTTCTTTAATAATAACATTATTTTCATAATTAATTTTTTTTTCATTTTGAATTTGATAATAAAATTCATTTATAGATTCATTTACTTTACAACAACCAAAAAAAGAAAAAGGAAATTTTAATTTAATTTTAATAAAAGTTCTTCCAATTTGAATAAATAAAGGTAAAGAATTAGTAATTTTTAAAACTTGAGATTGTACTAAAATTAAAGAACCAAATTTTGAATCATTATCTTCTAAAAAAATTCCATTATCTTGTATATATAATTTAAAATGAATTCTACTTACTGAAACATCATTTAATAATAAATCAACATTATGTCCTCTTCCAACTTTAATTTCTTTTTTATTATCAATATTTCCTATATAAAAAAATCTATTTTTTCTTTTATCAACTGTTAATCTTTCAATACAAATATAATTTTTATAATTTGTATTATAATCTAAAACACAATAAATTTTAGAATTATGTTTTATATAATCTGGTAAAATACTTTTACATAATTCACATTGGATTTTTTTTATTTTATAAATTGTATAATTATCATTACTTTCTATTTTAACACATGATTTTGTACCAATCCAATGTTTTAAACAATCTAAATGAATATATCTCATTGTACCTGAACAAGTACAAGGTTGAATTAAAGGATTTTCTTCAGAATCATCTTCTGAATAACATATTTTACATATTTTCTTTTTTTTATTTTTAATTTGGTTTATATTTTTTTCTTTATTATTTATTACATTTTGATTATTTTTTTCATTTAAATTTATATTTTTTTTTTTAATAAATTTATTTAAATTATCATTTGTTTTTATTTCTCTTATTCTACCTGTAATTCTTCCTATTTTTATTATATCACCTTCATTTATTTTATATCTTTTTTGTTTATCATTTGTTTTTGATTTTTTATAAATAAACCAACATGAATTTTCTCCTTTGAATTTTGAGTCATTTTCTTCATTATTATCAATTATATATGAATTAGGAAAAATTTCAAAAGAATCAGGATGACTTTTTATTTCTAATAATTTTTTTGCTTGTTCATCTTGAATTTCTTTTAAAAATGAAATTGAATTTATATTTCTTACTAAAAATCCTGATTCTCTTGTTTCAAATGATGATGGAATTAAGAATTCATTTTCGTAATCTATTAATTCAAATGCATCTTTTGTCCATGTTTCTGAATATAATTGAAATCTATTTATTTTAGATTAAAAGATATTATATGAATTATTCATACATTAAGTTACTTTTCATCTTTAAATTAAATATTATTTTATTTTTAATTTATATAAATTTTAAAAATGAAAAGATTTAAGATTCAAAATAATAATTTACTTAATGAAAATAATAATGAGAATTTTGAAAATAATGAGAATATTGAAAATAATGAAAATAATAATAAAGAAAATGAAGACATAGATAATAATGATATTAATAATAATGAAAATGAAGAATTAGAAGATAATGATAATAATTATCATGAACATTTAGAAAATGATAATTATGATGATAATTTAAATAAAGAAAAATATACAGAAGAAAAATTAAAAAATGAAAATAACGAAGAGACTTTAAATAATGATTTAAATGAAGAAAATATAAAAAATTTAAATATTCTTTTAAATAATGAAAATTTTAATGATGAATACTTAGAAAATTTAGGGAAAGAAGAAGATTTATTATCAGAACATATGGTAAGTAATTCAAGTAAAAATCAACAATTAATAAATATAAGTAATAATCATATTGTAATAGAATCAAGAAATGATTATATTTCAACTTTAAGAAATGAAAAAGATGATTTACTTTTATTATTTGTTCAAAAAAGTAAAGAATTAGATTCACTAACAGATAAATATCAACAATTAAGATTTTTATTAGTTAAAAAAGAAGTTTCATTAATGGAAACACAAAAAGAAATTTCAAATTTAAATAATGAAATACAACATTTGAAATCAAAAGTTGATGTTTCTGAATTAGTTAATCAAAAATTAGAACGAGATAATAAATTATTAAATATTAAAATTATAGAATTAAATCAAAAAGTTGAATCTTTAAATTCAAGAAATCAATTAATTGAAAAATTTCAGATATTAAATAATAAAGATGATATTAATATAAATGATATAATTAATATTGAACTTACTAAGTTACAAGATAAATTAGACGAATCTCAAATAGAAAATTCCAAAATAAATTTTGAAAAAAAAAATTTAGAAAATAAACTAAAAAATTTACAAAATGAAATAGAAAATGAAATTTTATTTAGTAATGAAATTAAAGATAATGACATAAAAACAAAAAATAAAGAAATATCATAACTTCAAAATCAATTAAGTAATTATATAAATTCTATAAATAAAAAAATATTATCACAAAGTAATGAAATTATCAATAAGGAATATAATAAAAAAATAAATAATAGAATAATTGAAAATGAAAAAAAATTTAGAGAAATTGAATCTGAAAATTTCTCTTTAAAAAAAGAAATATTAAATTTAACAAATGATAACGATGAATTAACTATGTTAATAGATAATAAAGACAGAGCAATGGAAAAATTAAAATTAGAATTTGAAGAAAATGTTGCTTTATTTACAAATAAATTAAATGAATTAGAAAAAATAATTAGTGAAAATGAAAATAATAATAATGAAAATGAAAATACAATAAAAATGTTAATAGTAGAAAATCAAAAGTTATCTCAAGAAAATAAAATTTTAATTGAGACGATTGAAAAATTAAATAAAGATACTTCTACAGTAAATCAATTATTTAATAAAAGGAAAATTGAACATGAAAATAAAATTAAGGATTATAAATCTAAAATTGAAACTTTAAAAATTAAAATTAATGAATTACATGAAGAAATAAATATTTTAAATCAAAATCAAAATAATTAATTTTTGAATTTATAATAAATTAATAATTTAATATATAAATATATTAATTATTAATAGAATTAAATATATTTTAAAGAAATATATATTTTTTTTCTCAATATAATATTTTTTATAGATAGATATTTTAAAATATATTTGTCTGCATTAATTTAGTAAATAGATATAAAAAATTTATAATATAAAATGGAAGATTTAAAAAATATACAATATTATCACAGTAAAAGTAATATAAATGGCTATAAATCAGAAAATAAAAGGAAAGATTACATTTTCAAAATAACCAAAATTACAAAAGAAAATACCTTCAATTCTCAATTTTTACAATCTTTTTTAATTCCAAAAAATATAAATATTTTTGAAGAAAGAAAAGAAAATCCAAATATTGATTTACCAGATTTTAATTTTGAAGGATTACTTTCAGCATTAATTCAAATTAAAAACAATAATACAGTTAGTGAATTTCATTCGAATTTTATGGATTTTAAAACAATTTTAAACTTCCATCGTCCTTTAAGAAAAACAAAAATTGATAGTATATTAAAAAAATGTAAATCTAAATTTTTCAGAGCAGTACAAGATTCAATTAAAAAAGTTACAAATGATCTTACTCAAATTAATAGATTGCCTCAATCATTTATTACAAATATAAATATTAATTATAATAAAAATTTTATGGATAAAACTATTTTTGAAATATATAAAAGTTTAAATTTAGTTCATAATGAAAGGGAATTTTTTGTTGGAACAACTATAGAAAATATTCCTAAATTAAAAACTTTATTAAATAGTACTTATTCTGAATTATTTAATATTTATACTGAGTCAAAAAGATTTAAAGAAGATTGTGAAATTATTAGAGAAAAAGAAGGAGAAAAATTCGAGATTTTATATAAATACGTCTCAAAAATATTTATAAGTTATTATTCTTTAAGTAAAGGTAATAAACCTAAACAACTTTTAAAAAAAAAAATGTTAAATAAAAGTAATTCAAATAAAAATATGTTCAGTTATGATATATAAAATTTATAATAATTTTTATATTTAGTTTTTGAATAATAATATAAATAAACCGTCATTAATGTAATTAAATAAGAAATTTAAAAAAATATAAATATAAACAAAAAGTAAAAATTTAATATATATTAAAATTATTTTCTTTATTTAAAATTTTTTTAATAAATAAATATTCATTGGGAAAGAAAAGAATTTAAACTTCAATAAATTTATCTTCATTTTGATATTTTAATGCTTCAAAATTTGCTTCTCTTCTATGAGAAATATTATTATATTCTTTTGGAAAGTCACCTTCAATTTTTTCTTTTTCAAAATAAACAATTGTTTCAGGTTTAATTAAAATTAAATCATGACCTTTATAATTTTGAATTTTTTTTCTTGTTTCTTCAATATTTTTTTCTATTTTTTCTATTCTATTTTTTATAATTACTCTATATTCTTTATCATAAATATTTTTCATTGAACTTCTCATTCCTTTTAAAATATCATAACTTAATTCTTCAAATGTAATTTTATTTGAATGTAAACTTAAAAATTCAACAAGACAATCACATGCTTCTATTAATAAATCTTTTCTTATTTGTTTTAATTTATATTCTTCAGGTTTAATTTTTAGCATAATATAAATATTAATTCTTTTATTGATTCTTTTATCTTTATTATCTATTTTTTTTTTAATTTCTTCTTCATCTTTATTTCTCTTCTTCTTTTTCTTTTTTGTTTTATCTAAATTTGGAGTTTGAATTGGTTTACATTTTTCAATAAAATAATTTGAATTTAAAATTGGTAAAATATACATTGCAATAGGAATAAATATTCCACTAACTTTACTTAAACTATTTAATAAAATTACTAATCTAATTCTCAATAAATAAAATTGTTCTCCATAATTTAATCTAATAACTCCAATAATAGTTTGAATAAGAGGATATAAAAGAAGAGAAATATCGTTATTATTATAATATTTCATAATTACTCTACCCCATAAAATTATAGAATTTATAAATTGCCAATTATATATTGATTTAATAGATGATGAAGTTTTATCAATAATTGTTAATCTAAGTTGAATACATAATTTTCTAATAAAAGTAAATATTGTAATATAAGATTTTTGAAAATCATATTGTAAAATATCAATAATATCATTTTGAAGTGTTTTTATATGATTATATGATTGAATATTCATTGCTTTTGCAATATCTAAATAATTAATATAAAATAATTTTATTGATAATTCAAAAAATTGTGGTTTTTTTATTATTAAATTTTGTACAAATGTTAATATTGATTTTCTTAATTTGTCTATTGAAGTAGAACTCCAAATTTTAAGTCCCATTTTTAAAAAAACTTCACAATAATTTGAATATAAAAAGATTAAATTTGATAAATTATCAATATTATTAAATATAAAATCTTTCATAGTTGGTTCACAATTTTTTAAATATTTAATTAAAATAGAAATATATCTTTTAATTAAACTGTGATTATCATTATTATTTAAATCATCTTTTTTACTAAATTTCAATTGAAGAATATTTGGTATTTCCTCAATACAAAAATTTATTAATTTCAAAATTAATTTAGGATTAGATAAAATATTATCTTCATTATCATTAAAAGTAACATTATTATTAGGATTAGAAATTTGATTAAATAAAATTAATAATTTAGTAATTGCAATAGTATTTCCATTTTTAGTTTTATTTATTAATTTTTTTAATTCTTCTCTAGTCATACTTTTTTCCTTTACTTTTTTTTCTTTATTTTCTTCTAAAGATTCATAATCTTCAGCATCAAAATCTAAATCACTACCATGTTCCGATAATTCATCACTTTCTTTTTCTTCTTCTTCTTCAAGTTCTGATGAATTATATGCCAAATCTGCATCTGCATCATCTAAAAAAAAATCTGCTTTATTTTCTTCTAAATTTTTTTCTTTTTTTAATTTTGGATTTTTATTCTTTTTTACTTTTTTCTTTTCTTTAATTTTTTTCTTCCCCATTGAATATTATATGAATTATTTAATTTAAAAAAATATATAAATTGATAATTTAATATTTGTGAGTTTTTTATTTTTAAAACAATATTTTCTTTTATTTTTTAACAATATAATGAGTAAAGTTTTAATTGAAAATAAGAATGAAGATACTTATGATATATCAAAAATAAATTCTTTAATAACTGATGGATATGAAAAAATAATAAATGATTATACTCAAATAGAAAAATCTTTTAATAATATTTTAAAAACAATGCCATTAAAATATAAAGATTCTTTTATAAATTTATTTAATCAAATTGAAATAATGAAAAAACATTTTAAATCATATATTAATTCAATTAATGTAGCATTTAATTCATTAAATTCAAATTCAAATACTGAAATTTCAGATTTGAATCTTTCTTTTTCTAAAACTATTAAAAATTCATATGAACAAATAAGTAATGAATTTAATAAAATAGAAACAATAACAAAAGAAATATTAGAAAATAATGAAAAAATAAAAGAAAAAAGAAAAAAAAGAGTTAAATTATTAGAAAAAAAACTACAATCTTATATAGAAGAAATTAATAATTTTGATTTTTCGACAATAAATAATATATATAATATAAATATAAAAAATAATGAAAAAATTTCAAATTATATTTTAAAAAATCAAAAAATAGAACAATATAAATTAATTGATGATAATGATACTTTTTTAGATAATAATAAAATTAGTTCAAAAATAAATAATAAAAATTATTCAACTGAATCTGAAAGTCATCATAATAATAATGATAATTTATTAATAAATGAATTAGTAAAAATGAATATGGATAAAGAAGAAGATGTTATTGAATTTATTCAAACATTTCAACAAAAAAAAAGTGAAAAAGAAACAGATACAATTAAAAGAAATTATTAATTAAAAAATTTTTCAATGTATTTAGAAATAATAATTTATATATAATGAAAATAATAATAATAAATAATTATAGTTAGTTTGTTTAAATATTTTTTATTTTAGACTTTATATAAATTTAAATTTATTATTTTATTTAAATTTTCTCAATTGCATTATAAGTCAAATCAATTTTATTTTTAATTGTCATAATTTCCTCAGATAATTTTTCAATATCATTTTTATTAAAAGAACTTCTTTTAATAAAAATAATTTTAATATTACTTGTATCATAACATATTCTTACTTTAAATAAACCAGAATCATTTCCTTCAATTAAATAATCTTCAATATCTTCAATTTTATTTCCAATTTCTTTTTCAAAATCATCAAATGAAACATATTTTTTGTCAATAAATTTATTTAATAAAATATAATGAATAACATATTGTTTAATATAACTTTCAATTTTTTCTGCTGACTCATTTCCATAACTTTCATCTAATTTTGAATAATCATAAGCAAATATTTTTGTTGCATCATTAATTGAAGATAATATTTCATTTTCAATTGTTAAATTTTTTACTTTTTCTTTTAAATCTGATAAATTAGAATAAATTACATTTTCATATGAAAATGTTAAATAAAAAAGTATTTTTGCTCCTTTATCACTTTTTGTATCTTTTAATAAATTTTTTAAATTTTTTTTATTTTTTTTTGAAATTAGAATAAATGCTTTGTTATTAATAATATAATCTAATAAGGAATTAAGTATTTCTTCATCATTTTCTTTATTTAAATAATTTAAAAACATATTCATTATTTCTTTTAAATTTTCTTTATTGTTTATTAATTTAACTTTATTTAAAATTATTTTTTTAATTTTTGGATTATTTGAAATATAAAATAAATCATAATATTTTTTTTCATCAGGAATATCTTTCATTTTTTTTGAAACTTCAATTATCTTTTCAATACATTTTTCTTCTTTATCATTAATTTTATTTAAAATTAAAGAAAAAATATAAATTAGTTTATCATAAAGTAATTTATCAGTTGATTTTTCACTTTTAAATAAGTTTGACAGAGAAGAATAAATTTCATCAGGATTTCCTTCAACAATAAAATCTAATAATGGTTGTTCTAATAAAATTATAAAAATTTTTATTTACTTATTTGCATTTGATTTAATATATCTGCTTCATTATTTTCTTCTGTTGATAAAATTTTAAGCATCTTTAAATAAAAAATAAAAAAAAAATAAAAAAATATTATTTAATTGATTAAAAAAATTTTTTATATTTTATATTTATTTAATATTGTTTTATCCCCAAACAAATATATATTGGGGATTGGGGATTGGGGATTGGGGATTGGGGATTGGGGATTGGG
>JAEEGK010024407.1_pt1 | contig 12532 bp, 11 predicted proteins | sample 8958771 | NCBI WGS metagenome assembly JAEEGK01 (sample SAMN16246547, study PRJNA631951) | gut metagenome | biome: gut microbiome; feature: rumen; material: SC-attached | host: Bos | place: Iran: Karaj | collected 2018-10 | reverse complement strand
TATTCTGCAGCTGCTGGCTGGTAATGCCGTAGTTTTCAAGAACAGATTTTAAGTTTTCGTCATTATCAGGATTTTTGATGAGATAGGAAATGCTCTTATTTTTTGAAGAATATTCATTCAGAAAATCTGCTACATCTCTAATTTGTGGATACAATCTTGAAAGACTTTGGGAACGATAATAAGTGATTTTTAGTGGAGCTTGAAATTTTGCTAACAGCTGAGAAGTATAATCAGAAATCGAAAAAATCTTGTCTTTTGAAAAATCAATTTTTGTATACCAGCGGAAAGAGTTCAAAAGCAGTAGAATCAAAATTAAAAAATATTGTCTTATTTTTTGTTTTTCTATTTTTTGATATTTTTTCCCGGCTTTAATTTCCATTACATAGGCTGTAAGTAAAAGAAAAAGCAAGGAAATCAAAATAAAAAATGAAAAATCTCTTGTATCAAGAATGCCTTTAGCTGCTGAATCAAAATGCCAGGCAAAACTGATTATTTTAAAAAAGGAACTTAAAAGCTTTCCTGAAGGAATATATACGGTAAATAAGTGTGAAGTATGAAAAATTGAAAGCAAAATTGCAGAAATAATTGTTGAAATTATTTTGGAAGAAATGATTTCATTTATGAAAATACAAAGTGAAATCGTACTTGCCCCATAAAAAAGAAGGCATAAAAGGCTTATAAAAATCTTGCCAAAATCAATCTGCCCGAATAAGTTTACTATCAGACATGAAGGAATTAAAAGAAGAAGTAATACTGTATATAAAATCATTACTTCAAGAAAATGAGCAAGGATTTTCTGGGATTTTTTTAATGGTATAAAGGCATCGTAAATTGATTCATTTTTTTTATAGCAGAGTGCCGGAATTACAATGATGCAGATATAGGGAATTACTGAAAAAAATAAGATTAAATCGGCACTTCCCTTTCCTGAAAAAAACTGCTGACGAATAAAATAATTTATATTAACGAATAAGGTAAAAATCAGCGCAATCAAATAAAAAAGCGGATGAGAAAAGGAAAATAAAAGCTGTTTTTTTAAGTATATTCCTAATTCGGATTTTTTCTTCATCTTATAATTCACCTTTTGTTAATTTAAAAAATGCTTCTTCAAGGGTAGCAAGACCTGTTTTTTCTTTTATCAGATTTTCGCTACCGTTAATTAAAAGCTTTCCTTCAGAAAGAATATAAATATCTGAACACAATTGTGAAACTTCCTGAAGAATATGTGTAGAAATCAAAACTGCCTTTGACTGAGACATTTTTTTTATAAGATTACGCATCTGAATGATTTGTGCCGGATCTAGTCCCGAAATCGGTTCATCAAAAATAAGGTTTGGAGGATTGTGAATTATTGCCTGGGCAAAAGAAAGTCTCTGTTTATAGCCTTTTGATAGGGTTTTGATTTTTTTAGAAAGTACTTTCTGCAGTGAACATTCTTCAACAGTTTTTTCAATGGCTGCTTTTATTTTGTCGCCTTCAAAACCATGAAGAGCGGCTGCATACTCAAGAAAATTATAGACTGTCATCTCGGATGGAAGAACTGATTGTTCTGGAAGATATCCTATAAGATTTGCAGCTTCTTGTGGTGATTGACTTATATCAATTTTATTTCCTTTTTCGTCGCTTACAAAAAGCTTGCCCTCTGAAGGATAATGCTGGCCACAGATTGCCTTGATTATTGTTGATTTTCCAGAGCCGTTTGGCCCCAAAAGTCCTGTGATTTTTCCTTCCGGTATTTTCATTGAAATGCCTTTTACAGAAAAAGTTACTTTCTTACGGGGAAAATCATAATAATCTTTTGAAAAATCAACCAGTTCAATCATTTTTCGTTTTTATAAACCAATGTTTTTAAGCTAATGCTTATCAATCAATATAAGGAATGTCAATCTGCATTCTATCTCTTGAAAGTTCTGCCTGTGGCCAGACTGCCTGGGCTTCTTCTAGTAAAACACTTAATTCTCTGTCTGTGTAACGCGGACTATAGTGAATCATGCACATTCTTCTTACGTTGGCATCTCTTGCAATTATTGCCGCCTGTTCTGCAGTCATGTGCTTTTTTTCTTTGGCCTGATCTATTAAGTCTTTTTCGAACATTCCTTCGCAAATCAATAAATCAGAACCGCGAACTTCGTTTGCAATTGATGGTTTGTAGAGAGTGTCGGTTACAAAACTGAACTTTCTTCCGCTTCTTTTACTGCCCAAAACCTGCTCTGGCTTTACTACCGAACCATCTGCAAGGGTAACTTCAAAGCCAGACTGCAACTGTGACCACATAGGTCCACATGGAACATTCAATTCCATTGCTTTATCTGGAAAAAACTCGCCCGGTCTGTCCAATTCTTCGAGAGTATAACCTACGCAGGTCTTTGTATGTTCAAGAGGAAAGGCTCTTATATAAAAATCTTTTCCGGAATGAACTACACAGGGGGCCGTAATTTCTTTTATCACGATTGGATAATTTATGTACATATCAAGAACTTTACGACTGGTTTCTACGTATTCTTTGATTTTGGGAGGACCGTAGATATAAAGCGGTTCCTTACGTTCAACCTGAGAAGAAAGCATAAGAATGCCGGGAAGTCCGGTTATATGATCTGCATGTGTATGTGAAATAAAAATTGCATCTATTTTTTTCCATTTAAGATTCAGACGGCGTAGTGAAACCTGTGTCCCTTCTCCACAATCAAATAAAAATAAATCTCCGTCGCGTCTTAATAAAACGGATGTAAGGTGCCGGTAAGGAAGCGGCATCATTCCTCCGCAACCTAAAACAAAAGCTTCCATATTCATAAAAAAGATAATACAAAAAAATTAAAAAAAAATAAATGTATTTTAAAAAAACATATTCATATTCCTGATGGAAGCTGGAGCGTAAAAAATCAGGATTTTTTTAGAATCTTTTTGTAGCAAATTAAATGAGCAATATAGGTGATTGTCCACGACAGCGGATACGAAAGAAATATTACCAGTGGTGTGTGGAAGGCTGGAATCTGGAAAAAAGTAAAGAGCCAGATTAGACGGAAAATGCAGGCTCCGAAAATTGTTACTATTACAGGCATTAGAGAGTGTCCCATTCCGCGGATTGAGTTAGCCATAGAATCCATAATTCCGCAGAGATAATAGGTCGTAAAAATCACCTTACATCTTAATAGGCCGGCTTCAATAACTTCTGGATTTTTTGTATAAATGCCTAAAAGCTGATGGCCAAAAAGCAAAAATAATCCGCTCATGGTTGCCCCAAGAACAATAATTGAAAGCTGTGAAATCCAGACAATCTTCTTTATGCGGTCTATTTTTCTTGCTCCCATGTTTTGTGAACAGAAAGTCAGAGCTCCTTGAGAAAAGCCGTTCATGGAAGTATAAATAAATCCTTCAAGATTACAGGCTGCTGAATTACCGGCAATAAGAACAGAACCAAAAGAATTGACGAAAGACTGGATTATTACGTTTGAAAAAGAAAACATAATTCCCTGAAATCCCGCTGGAATACCGACTTTTACTATTTTTGTAAAAATATGCATGTTGATTTTGATGTTTTTTATTTCAAGAGAATATTCTTCATTTTCTTTTAATAAAATTATAACAACCAGAATTGCCGAAATTGTCTGGGAAATTACGGTTGCCCAGGCTACTCCTGCTACATCAAGATGAAAAATTATTACAAAAATAAGATTCAGAATTACGTTTATTATTCCTGCCAGAAAAAGTATGTATAGTGGACGCTGGGTATCACCTACTGCTCTGAGCAAGGCGCTTCCGAAATTGTAAATCATTGTTGCAGTTATTCCGCCAAAATAGATTTTGAGATAAACAGAAGCAAGTGTTAATACTTCGTGAGGAGCCTGCATCAATTTTAAAATAGGAACTGCAAAGGTTACTCCTACGGCGGTCATAATTATTCCGCTGTAAATGGACAGGAGCATTGCGGTGTGGACGGTTTCTTTTAATTCTGATTTTCTGTTGGCACCAAAATAATGAGCGGCTACAACGTTTGTACCGATTGAAAGTCCCTGGAAAAGATTTACAAGAAGATTGATTAGCGAACCGGTTGAACCAACTGCGGCAAGTGCATTGTCACCGGCAAAGCGTCCTACTACGACAATATCTGCTGCATTAAAAAGCAATTGCAGGAGGCTTGAAAAAATTAAAGGTATAGAAAACTTTAAGAGCTTGGAAAAAATCGGCCCTTCAGTCATATTTATCTGTATTGATTTAACCATAATTATTATCTGCTAAAAGTTTGGCTTTTCTGCCTGAATTAAAAAATATCAATCATTTCTCTGAAAAAATGATTTTCGATTTTTGCGTCATTCCATAATTCACCAAAAGATTTATATTTTTTTTCTTCGTACAAAAGACCGAACCTGATGTATTCGCCGTCGGAATCCTTATCATATAAAAGGCTGTAGGTTTTTCCCTTGTATTCGAACTCTTTTGTAGTTTTTGTTTGAATAAGAAAATATAAATCATCTTTGGTCATATCGACATTGTAGTTTAAATCAAAAAAAAAAGATACAATAAAATTATGAATAATGTAAATGAAGTTTCTGAAAAAATCTTAAATGCTGTAAAAGAAGTCTTTAAAGGAAAAGAGCAAATTATAGAGATGATTCTTGCCGGTCTTTTTGCGGGTGGCCATGTTCTTCTGGAAGATGTGCCTGGAACCGGTAAAACTGTTCTTGCTAAAGCGTTGGCAAAGGCAAGTGGACTTGATTTTGCCAGAATCCAGTGTACGCCGGACTTAATGCCATCGGATGTAACCGGAAGTTCTGTCTGGCTTCCTTCTTCTCAAACTTTTGAATTTAGACCTGGTCCCGTACTTAATTCTCTGGTTCTTGTTGATGAGTTGAATCGTGCTACTCCAAGAACTCAGTCGGCACTTCTGGAAGCTATGGCAGAAAGTCAGGTAAGTGTTGATGGAATAATTCATAAAATCGAAAAACCATTTTTTGTTATAGCAACTGAAAATCCTGTTGAATCAGAAGGAACTTTCCCTTTACCTGAGGCTCAGAAAGACCGTTTCATGCTGACACTTTCAATCGGTTATCCTAGTGAAGCAGAAGAGGCAGAAATAATCACTGCACAAAGAAGTACAGTTCATCCTGTCGAAAAGGTAAAGGCAGTTACTAATAGTGAAGAGATTTTGCAATGTATGGAAATAAGCGCTCAAACTTATGTTGATGATTCAGTAGTTCAATATCTTATTGAGCTTGTAAAAAATACAAGAAATGATGACCGTGTGTTAGCCGGTATTTCTCCACGTGGTTCTATTGCCTTGTACAAAGCTGTTCAGAGTTATGCGCTTATAAAAGGCCGGGATTATGTAACTCCAGAAGATGTAAAACTTTTTGCCCTTCCTGTTTTTAGAAAACGCTTAATTCTTAAAGGTGAAGCCCTTGTAAAAGGATATTCTGCAGAAGGCATAATCCGCGAAATTGTTGAAAGAGTACCTGTTCCTGCTTTTAAGGCTCATGTATAAATGATAAAATCCTCTAATTCTGTAAAAATCCTTACAATTTTAAGTTTTCTTTTATTTCTCATTATTCCCTTTAAATTAAGCCAATTAATTTGTATTACAGCTTTTTTATCTATTATTTTTTCATTTATATATATAAAAATCATAGACCGCTGTTTGATTATTGAACGTAATCTTGATGTAATTAGACTTGCCTGTACAGAACAGAGTGATGTTCAGCTTACTATAAAAAACTTTTCCTGGCTGCCCCTTTATGTTTGTTATGTTTATGATGATGTTTCTTATATTTACGTTTTCCGTAATGAAAATAGGGATATCATAAAGTTGAGGCCAAAAGAAATAAAAGTAATGACTTATCGCATTCAAGTTCAAGAGCGAGGAGAGTTTTTTGCAGGTCCTGTGACTGTAATAGTAAGCGATTTTCTTCATCTTTTTACTCTTGAAAAAGAAATCCCGGTAAAAATGAAAATTATGGTTAGACCTGCAAGAATCAAACTTAATACGATTGCAATTCCGGGGCTTCCCCAGGGAAATATAAATATCAAAAACATCTGTTATGAAGATATTACAATGCGGCGTTCTATTCGTGACTATAAAAATGGTGATGAATTAAAACGAATAAACTGGCGCGCAAGTGCAAAATACAATGAACTCTTTACGAATGAATATCAGGATACATTTGATGTTCCATTTTTTGTTTTTGTAAATCTTGCAGAAGATGATTACAGACTTGATCAGCGAAAATATAAAATTGAACGTGCTCTGGAGATTGCAGCTTCAATAGTTGAACATGCTTCTGTTCTAAAACAACGCTGCGGTTTTGCGGCTTATGGAAGTGATTTTCCTTATTTAAAACCAGCTATGAATCAAACCGACTGTATTCTTGATATTATTTCCGTTATTAAACCTGTCAGTGGAAAATTAGATTATGAGCCTGTTCAGAAATTCAGACATCAATTACCCTATGGAACTCAACTTTTTGTAATAGGACCTGAACAAGTTGATTTTTATGATGATAAATATATGGCTGAAAAAACAGACATGAGCACCGAAAATTTAAAAATATCGAGGAAGTTATGGAAATAACCTTTGAATCAAAATTCTATGAACGTTCTCTTATTTTTATAACTGTTACGGCTTTATTTCTGCTTGTTATTTCTGTATTAAGCGACTTTTTGAATTCTTTTGGCAAAGATAACCCGGTAAACTTTTTGTATTATATTTTTACAGCAGGAATAAGTTTGGCCTACTTCCTTATTTTTGAAAACAATTTTTCCAGCAAATCAAAGGGTGCAAATCAGATACGTTTTTTTATATTTTTTAATATTCTGGTTACGATAATTTGTGTTGTATTACGTTATGTGATGAGCCCGCTTGTGATTATTCCTGTATCGTGCGGAATGTTTTTTATTTACAGTTCACTTTTTGAAGCATATTTTTATCATGATGATTTTGAAGATCAATGCGAAAATAAATCAGGCGAAAAACTGAAAGTAGAACTTTTCCATCAGAAATTTCTTGGTGAAGATGCACTTAGATCAATAAAATCCTTAAAAAACTTTTTGTTTATATTAGATGTGATTTGCATATTGTTTTTGTGTGCTCTTCCCTTTATTTCGTATAAATATTCAAGACTGACTTTTGCTTTTGCTCTAGCTTTTTTTGCAGGCAGTTTTTCTAATATTCTTCTGCTTACAGTTTTTCAAAAGGAAATATACTATGCGTTTATGGGTTTTGAAAAGCAATGGTCACACAGAAAAAATGTAATTGCCTTATCATTTGTTGTAGTAGGAATAGCTTTGATTTTAGGCTTCTTTATTTCTTCTGGGAAATCTATAATTACATCTGATTTTCTTGAATGGCTAAAAAGTTTATTCCACAGGGAACCGGTTATAATCGAGAAAAAAGAGCCGGTTAAGAATTATGGTGATTTCCCTGCACTTGATTTTGTAGAAAATCTGCCTTTAAAAGATTTGCCGGGCGGAAAACCGAATAAAGTACTTGAAATTATTCTTTTGATAGTTGAAATCCTTCTTGCCGGTTTTGCAACGTTTCTTGTGCTGTGGTTTTTACTCAAACCGTTTATTTCAAAAGATTTTTTCACACATTTGCGTCAAAGAAAATTTATAGTGATATTCAGAAGTTTTCTTGATAATTTTAAAGAATTGTTAAGAAAGATCTTTAATTTCAGGTTTAAGCGAACTGCCTATTCAACCACAGATTCTCAACTTTTTAAAAAGAAAATGAACGATTTTTTGAAAGCCTCTAAAAAATCAAAAGAGAAAAAGGCTGAATTAGACCGGCTTACAACTGTTTTTGTAAAATTGATTAATTGGGGAAGCAAATATGACATCATCTACAAAAAAAATCTTGCCCCGGCAGAATATACTGAAAAAATCATAGATTATTTTAGAAAAATCGAAGAGGCTGATAATATTCTTTACGCCAGAAAAGCGGGAATTATTTTTGAAAAAGCACTTTATTCTAAAGATTTGCTTTCTATTCAGGAAGAAAATGATTTTAAGGCTGCTGTAAATCAGATAATTTCTACGGAATATTAGAATAATGTTGATATGATAAAATGATAAAAAGGTCATCACTGATATGAAAATTGTTTTTTACAGTACCAATTCAAACGTTTTTGACGAAGAAACATTTAAAATAAATGTAATGCCTCAAAATGCAGTGGCTTTTAAAGCGCTGAAAGCTGCTCATCCTGAACATGAGTTTTTTTGTGTAACACAAAAACCTGCTATGTTTATGCCTGAAGATATAGATGTTATCAAGGCTAAAACTGACACAGATACTTTTGCACAAAAAATAGCTGAACTAAAGCCCGATTTTGCCATTGCAATGACGTTTTGGATTTCTCCCTATGACTGGCTTCCTGTAAGCGATGCTCTCGTTGCAGAAAAACTGGAACAATATGGAATAAAAACCATATGTCATAGTGTTTCAACCGGATTAAATTCTTTTGACAAGTGGCGGACCCATTCTGAATTAAAAAGATTAGGATTTCAAGTTCCTGATGCAGTTTTTTGTGATCATGATTTATACTTTTGTGCAGGCAGTAATAAAGAAGTTCTGCGAAATATCTATCGTGAAAGCGTTATTTCTCAAATCAATAAACTTCATCTGCCACTTATTATTAAAAATACAACAGGATTAAGTTCTTACGGAATGACAGTAGTTCATACTTACGGGGAGGCAGTCTGCTATCTCAATTCCAAAAGAAATAATTCAAACCGCCTTATTGAAGAGTTTATAAGCGGCCGACAATTTGGACTTGAGATTTACGGGCTACCTGGTGCCTATCAGATTCTTCCGCCTTTTGAGTTCAGTGTAAATCAATATGGAATTACAAGCCCAAAACAAAGTGTAAAATACGGTCCCTTTGAATTACCAGAAAAATTAAAAAAGATGATGCTTTCTCTTGCCGAAAAAATGGCATTTTCTGGAGTAGCACAAATTGATTTGATTCTGGATAATTCAGGGAATTGGCATATAATCGAAATCAATCCACGTCTGAGCGGAATGTCTTTTACTTATGCTGCAGCTTACGGATTTTCTGTTTTCGAATTATTATACAAAACTTGTATAAAAAAAGAATTACTTCCCCTTCCTTCTCCCTTTGTTATGAGTTTAAAACTCCCCCTTATGGAAAAAACTCAAATGCAGGAAATAATGAAAATTGAAGGTGTAAAACTTTTAAATCAGACAAATGATTTAGCCGCTAAACAGGAACGTGAAAAAGGTTTTTGTGAATGTATAATTACAGCAGATAATAAGTCTGTTTTACAAAAAGCGGTAGAAAAATTTGAAAAATTATTCCCCGAAGATGAAATTGTTCAAACAATATTAAAATCTGATTTATTCAAAAATCTACAAAACCACCGTCTGAACTAAAGCTGAAATTGAAGGGTCAGAAAAATCGCCCCTTTCTACCATTTTGAAAATCTCTTCTGGTGTAAATTTTGATTCCGGATAAAGAAGAACAAGTGCTTTGTCTTTATCCTGCAAAAAGTTATTTTCTCCCCATTCTGTATAGCGTGTTGCTCCAATAGAAACCATAATCTGCTTTGGACGGCCTGCTGCTAATAGATAAGAATGAATATCTTCTGCCGGACCTTCATCCATTTGCTTATTAAATTTTTCAAGCATCCAGTCTGTTAGTGTTTTGTAAATATAACTATAGTCGCGGACTGCACTGTTTTCACCATAAGCATAGACTTTATTGTTACGAATTAAAAAACTGGCAATACGATAGTCATCCAGAATACAACCTTTTTCAAAACCGTCAGCTGAAATTTGATTATCTGAAAATCCTTTTGAAGATGGGCCCCAATTTTTTTTCTCGCTGATTTTCTTTGCTCCCTGCTTTCGGATTGAACAGTCATTTGAAGCTCCAAAAGAAATTGCTTTTAGTGAAGTAAGTGTGTCACCTTCCCAGATTGCATTAAAGATGATTGCACATTCCGGCTCTATCTGCAGTTTTATTTCTCCTTTTGGGAAAATTATTTTTTCGGAATTAAAGGGATAAATTGTAAGAAAGTCTGGAATGCCTGAATTTTCCTTTTGAACTGTGTTTGTGTTTAATGGAATAAAAGTCGGGAAAATTGCTTTTGGTGCATTTTGATCTTTTGTTTTTATGTTTTTAAAATCTACTGCTTCCCCCGCTTGTTCAAGATGTCCGGTAAAGTTTCCTGCAACACCAAAGCAGGGAATATCATTTGTGTCGTAAAAGTTTTGCATATACTATCTGCCTTTAAGCTTTTTAATGATTTTTTTGTGCCAGAATGCACGGAGTTTTTCTGCAGTGCTGTAAAGGTGATAAACGGGTTTCAACGGTACATCCCAGCTTCCTGTTCGGTGGATATTTTTACCGCCAAAGTTTGCCTTAAACATATACAAGCCGTGCATAGGATGATTTTCATCTTTTCCCTCTGGAGGCATTCCGTACATGTCATAAACCTTGCTTCCATAAGCTTTTGCATCTTTCATTGCAGTCCACTGTAAAAGATGATTTGGCATGAGGTTTCGTTTATTGTTGCTACTGGCTCCGTAAAGATAGATTGCTTCGTCGTGACTGAAAAGTGTCATTATAGAAGCGATTTCCTCTCCTTCGTGTTCTGCAATATATAAACTGATTACGGGTACATCTTTGCCGGCAGCAACTTCTTCTGCAGAGAATTTAATAAGATCCAGATAATAATTTTTGGCATGACTTGCATTTCCGTCGCGAGCGTTTGTAATCATTGTTAATTCATAAAATTTGTCGATTTTTTCAGACAAGTTAATATCATTTCCTAAATAACGGTGAATCACAACACCCTTTCTTTCGCTAAGACGAATATTATAGCGCCATTTAGAATGCATTTTGTCCAGGATTTCTTCTTCTGTACCTGTAAGGTCTACAAGTGTGCTGTCTGGTGGCTGAATATCTACTGCGTTTTTGTGCAGTTTTAATCTGTCCGCATAGGCAACAGTTTTCATTCCGTAATTGAAAAGGTCGCGGTCTTCTGGTGTGTTGAAAATTACATCCGGGTCAAAACGGATTGCAATTGTGTTTGATGGGAGTTCTGTTTTGAGAGCTGCAGCAAGTTCGCTGAGAAAGTGACAGAACTCAATTGTTTGAGTTTCCGGAGTTATGATTTCCTGATTGATGAGGAATGTGTTTGTGGTGTTTTCAGTCGTGTTGCTTTCTTCTGGAGCCTCAGGGACTGTATCTTCAGTTTGATCACTAAAAGCATTATCTAAGAGCTCTTCCGGTGTGCATGCATAAGGCAGTTTTGGAAAAAGCGGAATATAGGCAATTGAGAACATCCCTTTTGCAAAGCAGCGGTTAAGGACTGCGACTTCTACATGAATATTGTCACCCTGAACTTGTTTAAGTGTCTCTTTAGACTTTTCACAACCTTCTTCTGCGTTCAGCGGAGGCAATGTATACTCAATTTCAAAACGGCGGTAGGTCCAGCCGTGGCGGGCCTTGAACTCGCACCAGAAAGGAGTTTGTAAGAAAGTTCCGTCGTTTTCGTGGGCGGAACTTTCGATTTTGTGTATTTTAATGTTGAACATATTATTTCCTGAAAGACGGCACAAAGCAAGGAAGATTAAGCAGGCCTTTTTTGAAAGCCATTGTATCAATTCGCTTCTGAATTACAGCAACTTTTGCAGCATCTATGCCATCAGTCTTGCCTTCAGCAACTGCACGTAAATCAGCGTAAGTAAAGCCAAGATTGTCTTCATCAGTTTTACCAGACATGCCATCGCTTGGAGCCTTGTGGCAAAGCTCTTCTGGAAGACCAAGAGAAAGTCCCAGCTCCACTACTTCATCAACATAAAGATTTGCAAGTGGAGCAAAGTCTCCTGCTCCGTCTCCCCAAAGAGTAAAGTAGCCTGCAAGACGTTCGCTCAGGTTTCCGTTATTTGAAACGCGGGCATTTCCTTCCAGGGCTGCAATTCCGTAAAGAGTTGCCATGCGGAGGCGTGCCGGTGTATTTGTTTTATACTGAGGAGGAACTTCATCAGCTCCCACTGAATCTTTTATTGCACGGGTAAGCCCATTGTAAGCATCTGCAATATTTACTGTGTAATTCTTAATTCCAAGAAAAGCACAGAGTTTTTTTGAATCTTCAATATCTGACTGAACTCCGTTTGGCATCATTACGCCGATTACGCGGTCTTTGCCAAGAACTTGGCAGCAGAGAGCGGCAACGGTAGAAGAGTCCTTACCGCCCGAGATTCCGATTACGGCCTTGGTCTGTGAATTTCCGTTTTTTTCAAAATAATCGCGTACCCACGCAATTGCTTCGTCTTTTATGCTCATTAGCCAATTTCCGAATTAAGAGCCTTTTCTGTCTTGATTTCTTTTCCATCAGCGAGCAGCTTCTTTCCGGCAATCTGAACTACTCCGTCTTTTGCTGCAATCTGAACTGCAAAGAATTCATCACCTGTAATCTGCTCTTTCTTAGTGGCATTTACATCAGCGCCTTCAAGAACAACTTTAGTTCCAGGAGCTGCCCAGCTGGCATCAAGAACTTCAACACAGTCTTTACC
>JAEEGK010024406.1_pt1 | contig 12533 bp, 9 predicted proteins | sample 8958771 | NCBI WGS metagenome assembly JAEEGK01 (sample SAMN16246547, study PRJNA631951) | gut metagenome | biome: gut microbiome; feature: rumen; material: SC-attached | host: Bos | place: Iran: Karaj | collected 2018-10 | reverse complement strand
GTGTGGGTGGTCGGCTGATCGCTATTTCTTCCTGAGCCAGGTCTCCGGATCCTCCGGCGTCTTTTCTTTCCAGACCTCGAAATGCAGCTGGGTCTGGCCGTCGATCGTGTCCACGTGGCCCAGCAGCTGTCCGGTCTTGACCTTGTCACCGGATTTGACCGCCACGTCCCGTAGCTTGCAATAGAACGTGAAATAGGTCCCGTGCTCCACTAGCACGCAGCGCCCGTAGCCGGGCATCACGATCACGCGCTTGACCTCGCCGTCGTACACGGAGAGAATCTCCGCGTCGGCCGAGAGGCCGATGTTGACACCGTTGTTGGCCGGCATCACGAGGGTGGTATAGACGGGATGGTTGTGCTGGCCGAAACTCTCCACGACCGGGCCGTCGGCCGGCCAGGGCAACTTGCCCTTGTTGGCGGCGAATTCGCCGGCGAGCTGGATGTCCGCCGGCTTTGTCTTCCTGGAGGAATTGGCGGCGGCTGCCGCCTCCTCTTTCTTGCGCGCATCCTCGATCGCCTGCGCGATGATGCGCTCGATCTCGCGGTTCAGCGCCTCCACCTGCTTGCGTTTGGTCTCCAGCTGCTGCTGGTATTTCGCCTTGTCCTGCTGGAGGCTGGCCACCAGTTTGTCGGAGCGCTGCTCCTCCGTCCGGAGGTCCTGCAGCTCCTTTTCGCGGGCGGCGCGGATGTCCTCCGCCTCCTTGCGGAGCGCGGACAGCCGCACCAGGTCCTCCCCCAGCGTAGCGCGCATCTCCTTGAGTCTGCGCGCCTGCGAGTTCATCTGACCGGACAGGTCCCGCAGATAGGTGTAGCGACGCGAGGCCTGTCCCAAGTCCTTGCTGGACAGGAGGTAAGAATACCAGAGGTGGGTGTCGCGGTTCTTGTAGGCGCTCCGGATCAGGCGGCGGTAGTATGCCTCCATCGTCTCCAGGCGCCGCTGCAGCCGGTCCGCCTCCGCCTGCCGCGCGGCGATCGTGTCGCGCAGCTGCGCCACCACCCGCTCGCTCTCCTGCACGAGGTCTCGGCGCGCGGCCACCTGCCGGCGCACGAGGGTCAGCTCGTTGAGGGCGTTGCTGCTCCGGGTGGAATTGTCCTTGATCTGCTGCTCCAGCTGGGCGATCTCCTTCTGGAGCGCGGCGCGGCGCGACTCCTGCGCAGCCGTGTCCTGCGCCTGCAGCGCACCCGCGCTGCCCAGCAGGACGGCCGCGGCCGCCAGTATGCGCAGCCACCGCGTCATTTCTTCTGCTCAGCGAGATTCTTGTAATAGAGGGCCAGGTCGTCCTCGCCGAGGGCTTCCAGGACCTTGGAATAATGCTCCAGGACCGTGGCGCTGTCCTTGCCGCCGTAGAGCATCGCATGCTTGAAATAGGGCTTCGCCTCCTTGGGCCGCTTCAGCAGGTACAGCAGCCAGCCGTACGTGTCGAGGTACGTGGCGTTGTCGGGCTCGAGTTCGACCGTGCGGCGGCTCATCTTGAGCGCCTTGCGGAGCGACTTGCCCTCCAGGGAGAGGTAATAGGCGTAGTTGTTGAGGACGGAGGTCCGGTCGGGATCGGCCTTGAGCGCCTCCTCGTAGGTCTCGTAGGCCTTCTTCTTGTCCTGCAGCTGCTGGTACCAGACGTCGCCGGCGATCGACAGGGCTTCGGCCACCTGGTCCTTGTTGCCGGCCTGCCGGCCCATCCGCACCAGCACGTCGCACTGGTCGAGGACGGCCTGCCAGTCCTGCTTGATGTAGCACATCCGGAGCTTGAGCATCTGGATGTCATAGTCCTCCGGGTGCATCTCCAGGTCCAGGTCCACCAGCCGGTTGATCGTGTCTCCCCAGACCCAATAGAACGGGGAGTCGATGTTGTCCATCATGACCGTGAGGTAGTTGCTCTTGATCTCGGGACGTACCGCCTCGTTGCGGATGAAGTCCTCCAGGCCCGTGAAGAATGGGACGAAGTTGCCCATCCGGCGGAGGAGTTCCACCCGGCCGAGTTGGGCCGGCGCGTACTCCGGATCCATCTCGAGGGCCTGGTCGTAGTAGCGCAGCGCCAGGGAATCCTGCCGCGCCACCACCTTGGAGTCCGCCACCATCGCGAGGGTGTTGGCGTTGTTGTAAAGCGTGGGGTTCATCTTGACCAGCTTCTCCAGATACTCCCCGGCCCGGACCTGGTTGCGGCGGGCGTCATAGAGCGTGGCCAGCGCATACACATACCAGGTGTTGGTCGAGTCCAGCTGGGCGGCGGCCAGCAGATGCTCCTCCGCCGCGTCCAGTTCCCGCAGGGCCATCTCGCAGAGACCGAGATAGTAATTGACGGCGTCGTCGCCCGGATCCTGCTCGTGGAGCCGGACCAGGAGTTCCTTCGCCTGGGCGTAGTTCTCTTCGGCATACGCGGCCGTCGCAGTCAGGAACAGATCCGTGCCGTCGGGCGTCTGCGCACGCAATGTGCAGCAGAACAGCAGGAGGATCATATAGAGAACGGACTTACGCATAGTGGACACAAAAATATGCATTTTTATGAGAAAAATTGGCTATTTTCGCATGAAATATTTTTTCGGGCAGCAGGATGCAACTTTTCGGAAACAAAAAGCATCTTAACTCTCGGGAAACAGAATGGATCGAAGGGGCGAAGCGCGGCGACCGCCGCAGCCAAAAGGCCCTCTACGACCTCCTGTCGGCCAAAATGTTCGCAGTCTGCCTGCGCTACATGGGCGAGCGGGAAGCCGCGGAGGACATCCTCCAGGATGGCTTCGTGACCCTTTTCTCCAAACTGGACAGCTACTCGGGAGAGGGATCTTTCGAGGGCTGGGCCCGCAAGATCTTTGTGAACACTGCTCTGATGAGCCTCAGGAAGAAGGATGCGCTCAAGAATTCAGAGGACGTGGACGCTGCCTGGAACATCACCAGCGACGACCCTTCCGCCATCCAGCGGATCGGATACAACGACCTCCTGAAGATGATCGCTTCCCTCCCGCCCGGCTTCCGCACGGTCTTCAACATGTATGTGATCGAAGGATACTCACACAAGGAGATCGCCGAGGAGCTCGGCATTTCGGAGACGACATCCCGTTCGCAGCTCCAGCGAGCCCGCGTACTGTTGCAGTCAAAGATCAAAGAAAGGTATTAAGATGCAGGACAACCATTCCAACGATTTCGATCTCCGGATGAGATCGATCCTCGCCGATGCGGAGGTGAAGCCGTCACGCCGCGTCTGGAAGGCCGTGTCCGCGCGTCTCGATGCCGGCTCGGCTCCCGCCGCCAGCCCCTGGGGTTGGATGAAGTGGGCGGGCCTGAGCCTCGCCGCCGCAGCAGCCGTTGCAGCCGGCGTCTTCTTCTCCGGTACACGGACCTCTATTCCAACCATTATTCATAACCAGGAGCAAGCCATGCTTGCACAACAGGCTGGCGAGACCGTTGCAGCCCCGACCGAGGTCGAGGTCGCGGCCGTCCCCGCCGCCATGGACCCGGCGGACCAGACCGCCGCACGTCCCGTATACCGGAGCGCCGCCGCGAGGCGGTCCGCCGGACAGCCGGTCGATATCCCGGAAGCCGCAGTACAGAATGAGGTAGCGGCTTCCGGGACGGCCGACGTGCAGCCTGCTGCCGGGCAGAAGCCGGCAGAGCCTGCTACCGCCACCCGCAGGCCCACGCAGCCGAAGCAGGAGGTGACGGTCTCCACGACGGATCCTTTCGCCGAGCCCGCCGCCCCCCGCAGGAGTAAACCCGGCGCATCCCTGTATGCACAGGGCACGATCGGGAGCAACGAGACCGACTTCCGTCCGGCACCGGGCGCGTGGATGGCCCCGGGGCCCGAGAGCGGTTTCTCCGAGCTCGGTTCCTCCACCTACGGCGTCCCGTTCACGCTCGGACTGGGCGTACGCTTCTACGTCTCGCCGCGCATCTCCCTCGGCACGGGGGTGAACTACTCCCTGCTGACCCGCAGTTTCACGGGCAGTTTCGACGGGGTGTCCGGCAACGTATCCCACACACTGCAGTACCTCGGCATTCCGGTCAACCTCTTCTACGACATCATCTCCTCAGAGAGGATCAAGTTCTATGTCTACGGCGGCGGTGCCGGAGAGTATTGCCTCTCCAACAAATACCGGCTCTACGCCAATCCTGACATCATCCGCAAGTACCCTGTCGAGCGGCTCCAGTTTTCCGTCGGCGGCGGCCTCGGCGTCGAATTCCGCCTGGCTCCCCGGCTCGGCATCTACCTGGATCCGGGCGTCAACTACTACTTCAAGAGCAATCAGCCGCGCAGCATCCGCACGGACAAGCCGCTGCTGATCAACTTCGACGCCGGTCTGCGCTTCAACTTCTGACATCAAAAAAGGTAAAAACCCGAAAAAAACGTATTTTTGTGATATTCGCCCTGCGGAAAGATACGAATCTTAACGCAGGGCATTGTTTTTTTCGTCTCATTTGCAGAAAAAACTGCTATGAGAAAAACTCCATTCATCCTGGCGACGCTGCTGGCCCTCCTGCCGGGCTGCGTCTTCCTGGACGACGGGTTGGACGGGCGCCGGGCCCGGGCCGAGTGCTCCCGCGAGGGCGGACGTCCCGTCCGGGCGCCGCGGGACACGGTCCGGCAGGAGCCCGCCTCGCCCGACACCGTCGTCCTCTTCTCCGCCGTCCGTTTCCCGGAGGACTATGACTGGCAGCGGGATTCCGCCTACGGGACCGTGCCTTTCGAACTGCTGCTCTACAAAGACGGTTCCCCCGTCCTGACCCTTGCTTCCGGGACGGATCCCTGCTTCACGACCGACCCGGACCGGCACCACCTGCTCTCCGGACACCTGTATACGGAACGGGCTGCGGACGGACAGACGCGCATCGGCCGCGACGGCGTCGAACTGTTCCGCTTCGACGGGCGGGAATACCTGCTCGGACTGCTGGAGGACGGGGCGGACCTCTACACGCTCTCCCGGAGGGTGACGGAGGGCGGATTCACCTTCCGCAAGAATGGGAGCATCCTGCTGGAGCGCCCGGACGGGATGCCATACGGCAGCCTGTCCGACCCTTCATACGCACCTACCGGGGCCCTGTACCGGGACAGCGGAAGCATCGTCTTCTGCTACCGGACCCGGACCGGCTGTTTCCTGGTCCTGGACGGACGCGAGACGCAATCGGTCCTCCCCGTACAGGATTACCTTGACTTCAGGATCTGCGGCGGCAAGCCGGTCGCCCTGGGTTCCGATTTCAAGGGCAACCGCCTGACCGAAGGGCGCATCTGGCCCGAAGGCGATTCCTATTGCGTGACTGGTTGCTTTGTCAACTACGCCGGCGCCCGCTCCTACGGCTGCATGCGTCCGACGGACAGTTTCCTGGAGACGGTCATCTGCCGCGAGGAGGCCGTGCTGTACCATTCGCCGGAGGCAAGTTTCGGCGTCGCCGCCGGCACGGACGGGCGGGTCTACCTGTATGGAGCGGGCAGCACCGGGCTGTATCCGCTGCCCTGCTACTTCCCTTCCCCGAAATGCGCCCGCGCCGTCGGGGACAAGCTGCTGGTCGCCCTCACCCCGAAAGACACGGCGCAGCCCCCGCGGGTCCGTCTGGGCCGGCAGGAGAAGGAGGTCCGTATCCACGGATATATCAGCGGCGTGGGGATCGAGATCAGTCAGCCTGCCAGCTGAGGGTGCGGGCACCGTCGGGAGCGACGGAGATCCGTACCCGGAGCGTCTCTTCGGGCAGCAGTTCCTCGATGTTCTCCGGCCACTCCATCAGGCAGAGTGCACCGCTGTCCAGGTAGTCGTACAGGCCGATGTCCAGGGCCTCTTCCGGCTTGGTGATCCGGTAGAAATCGAAGTGGTATACCGGCTCCCCGGCAGCCGTCCGGTACTCGTTGATGATGGCGAAGGTCGGGGAACTCACGGCGTCGGACCGCACGCCCAGCCGGCGGCAGAGCGCCGTCGTGAACGTGGTCTTGCCGGCGCCCATCGACGCATAGAATGCGATGAGGCGACGGTCCCCGATCCGCCGGAGGAACTCCTCCGCGGCGGCGTCGATCTCCGCCAGGGAGGGTATGACGATCTGCTGCAACATGATACTGCAAAGATACGAAAAACTATGATAACACTATGCTGACACACATTCACGGTGCGAAATGCATCGGGATCGACGCCGTCGAGGTCACGGTGGAGATCGACATCGACCGGGGCATCGGCATCCACCTGGTCGGACTCGCCGACGTGGCCGTCAAGGAGAGCCTGCTGCGCACGACCACGGCCCTGGAATCCCTGGGTTTCCGGATTCCCGGCAAGCGTATCGTCATCAACCTGGCGCCCGCCGACCTGCGCAAGAACGGCAGCGGCTACGACCTGCCCATCGCCGTGGGCATCATCGCCGCCTCGGAGCAGCGGGAGCTGCCGCGCCTGGGCGGCTTCATCCTGATGGGAGAACTCGGCCTCAACGGGAGCGTCCGTCCCATTCCGGGCGCGCTTCCCTTTGCCGAGATGGCCCGCCAGGCAGGCTACGAGGGCATCATCCTCCCGACGGAGTCCGCCCTGGAGGCGGCGGAGTTCCGGGACATGCAGGTCTACGGCGTGGACGGTCTGGCGGATGCCGTGCGCATCCTCGAGGGGCAGGAGGACTGCCAGGACCTGCTGGTCTGGAACACGCAGCGCTACCGCAAGGCCCACCGCGCCCGGATGGCGGTGCATCCGGACGAACCCGGTGTGGATTTCGCCGACATCATCGGCCAGGAAGGGGCCAAGCGCGGCATCGAGATCGCCTCGGCCGGGGGTCACAATATGATCATGGTCGGTGTGCCGGGATCCGGGAAGAGCTCGCTCGCCAAGGCCATGGCGGGCATCCTGCCGCCGATGACGATGGAGGAGGCGCTCGTGACGAGCAAGGTCTACTCGGTGGCCGGCAAGGGCAGTCCGCAGGACGGCCTGATCCGCCGCCGGCCTTTCCGCGCGCCGCACTATTCAGCCTCGCTGGCCGCCATCGTCGGCGGGGGCGGCGGGGACAACATCATGCCCGGGGAGGTCTCATTGGCCAACAACGGGGTGCTCTTCCTTGATGAGGTGGGACAAATGCCGAAATCGGTCATCGAGGCCCTCCGGGGCCCGATCGAGGACCGGCGCGTCAGCATTTCCCGCCTCAAGGCGAAGGTGGAGTTCCCGGCTTCTTTCATGCTCGTCGCAGCTTCCAATCCCTGCCCCTGCGGCTACTACGGCGAGGGCGACCGTTGCACCTGCACGCCCACACAGCGCCGCAACTACCTCGCGAAGCTCTCAGGTCCCATTCTCGACCGCATAGACCTGCACGTATGGATGAGGAGCGTGCCGGCGGACAAGATCGTGCGGGCGCAGAAGGCCGAGCCGAGCGAGGCCGTCGCAGCCCGCGTGCTCAAGGCGCGCATCGCCCAGAAACACCGCTTCGCCACGGAGTCCGTCACCACCAACGCCGAGATGAGCGTCCGGCAGGTCGAGCGGTACTGCCCGCTGAGCGAGGCCTGCCGCACGACCCTGGAGAACCTGATGGCCAAGATGGGATTCTCGATGCGCGCCTACTACAGGATCATCAAGGTGGCCCGCACCATCGCCGACCTCGAAGGGGCGGACGACATCCGGCCAGCCCACCTGCTCGAAGCCGCCTCCTACCGCTTCCTCGACCGCCAGAATGCCCTGGACCTGTGAGATTATTCGTCAGATTTGCGTATATTCGCATGAGAACCCAATAAACAATCCCATGCGTACACTTCTGCTCTCCGCCATGCTCGGCCTGCTTGCCCTTTCGGCTGCGGCCCAGACCCGTATCACCGACCTGCGCGTCCAGAACACCCGCGAACCCCTCGCGATCGAGGACCGGCATCCCGTCTTCAGCTGGAAGATGGAATCTGACCGGCGCGGCGCACACCAGACCGCGTACCGGATCCGTGTCGTGCGCGAAAGCGACGGCAGCACCCTCTGGGACAGCGGCGAGGTGGCCGACGGCCGCTCGGACAACATCCGCTACGCCGGCGTGGCCCTGCAGCCCGAGATGGCCTATACCTGGGAAGTGTCGGTAAAGGACGGTACGGGGACGGTCCACACGGGACGCTCCCGTTTCGAGACCGGACTCATGAACCCGCGCCTCAGCGCCTGGAAGGGCGCCGGCTGGGTCGGCGGCCCGGAGCTCAAGCTGGACGCCGCGTCGCAGGCGGTCTTCGGCATCCGCACGGACTTCCGTATCGTGCGGGGCGGGACGGCTGTGCTGGTCTTCGGCGCGGACGACTTCCGGCTGCGCCATCCCTTCTTCAACGGATTCGGGACCGCTTCGCCGCAGAGTTACATCAAGGTGGAGGTCGAACCGGCGAAGCACGAGATCCGTATCTTCCGGGTCGGCTACTTCCCGGGAGACAGCGCCGACCGGCCGCTGCAGGTCCTGAACCCGGAGAACAATCCCCAGGGCAACCTGGCCGCGGTCTTCGCCCCCGGAGAACAGCATAGCCTCGAGATCCAGGTCGAGGCCAGCCAGCTCAGCTTCACCGTTGATGGTACGCCCGTCGTAACTTCCGCCCCGGCGCGCCGCGGCGGTGGCGACCCGCTCGTCGTCGGGATGACGGGGCGGGCCACGCGCGCCTCGCGCATTTCCGTGAACGTGATCGGCAGCGGCGGCAACTACCCGTCCTTCCCGAACCTGTGCTCCGTCGGATTCGCCTCGGAAGAGGGTGCGGAAGTGGAGTATACGGACTACCACATCCTGAACGCCGGCCAGAGCGAGGACCGCGTGGTCTTCGACCAGCGCCACTACGGCATCTTCAACGACATGCCCGGCGTCCGGACCGACGGCCGGCACATCCGCGTCAGCGGCGCGACGCTCGCCTGGGCCGATCCGTCCCACGGATCCGAGACGATGCTCCGCAGCGAATTCACCCCCGCCAAGCCCGTCCGCTCGGCCCGGCTCTACGCCGCTGCCATGGGCATCTTCCGCCTCTGGCTCAACGGACAGCAGGTGGGCAATGACTGGTTCGCCCCGGGCGACAGCCAGTACCGGGAGACCATGTGCTACCTCAAGTATGACGTCACGGACCTGCTTCGTGCCGGACGCAACGCCCTCGGGGCCGAGCTCGCCGGCGGCTGGTACACCGGCTACGTGACCTTCTCGCCCGGCAATTTCAACTTCTTCGGCGACCGGGAAGCCCTGTTGGCCCGCCTCGCCGTCGTCTACGAGGACGGCACACGCGAATCCTTCGTCACCACGCCCGACGGCTGGAAGGTCTGGCAGGACGGCCCCGTGCGCCTGGGCAGCTTCTTCCAGGGCGAGCGCTACGACGCCCGCAAGGCCCTGCCGGGCTGGAGCGAGCCCGGTTTCGACGACAGCGCCTGGGCGCCTGCGCTCCGCGTAGCGCCGCGCGACTGGGTGGACTTCGACATCGTGGCCCGCTACGACGAGCCCGTCCGCGTGCGGGAAGTCCTCACAGCCCGGCGACAGATGCCGGTCCACGACGACAACACCTATATCTATGACATGGGCGTCAACATGGTGGGCGTGCCGGAGATCGACATCCCCGCCGGCTGGCTCTCCGAGGGAGACGTCGTCACCCTCACGTACGGCGAGCAGGTCTACCCCGGCCTCAAGGGTGACAAGAAAGAATACGTACAACGCTTCGGCCGCCGCGGCCGGGGCGTCGCCGGGCACATCCTCTACGAATCCAACCGCGCCGCGCTCGACGCCGACTTCTACATCGCGGACGGCTCCGGCGCCGTGACCATCCGCCCGCGCGACACCTTCCGCGGCTACCAGTACATCCAGGTCCACATCCCTTCCCACAAGGGCCCGCTGCCGCTGGAGAGCGTCCGCGGCCTGGTCCTCTCCTCCTCGGAGATCCCGACCGGCACCTACCACGCCACGACGGCCGACGGCAGGACCGGAGAACGCGTGGACCAGCTCTTCCGCAACATCCAGCGCAGCCAGCTGGGCAACTTCCTGACCCTGCCGACCGACTGCCCGCAGCGCAACGAGCGCATGGGCTGGACGGGCGACGCCCAGGCCTACACCCGCACCGGCCTCTACCAGGCCGACACGCGCAACTTCTTCCGCCAGTGGATGGTGGCCCTGCGGGCCGACCAGGGCATCGGCGACGACCGCAACGTGCCGGGCGGCATCGGCTCGACCGTACCCACGTACAACCGCGCCGATGACACCTCGTTCGCAGACGGCACCACCTGGGGCGCCGCCGTCTGCCAGGTCCCCTGGCAGCTCTACAACCAGTTCGGCGACACGCAGGTCATCGAGGAGAACCTCGAGACCATGATGGACTGGCTCAACGGAATGGCCTTCTACAAGCTCAGTGACGAGCATCCGCACCTCTCCTCCAAGGCCAGCGGCCTGGCCGACCACCTGGCGCTGGACAACCGCACCCCACCGGACCTGCTCAACAACGCCATTTACATCCACATGATGGAAGTGACGGCCATCATGGCCTCCGCCGTCGGGCGCGAGGATTATGCCGCCCTGCTGCGCGAGCGCCACGACCGGGCCAAGGAAGACTGGAACGCCACCTATGTGGACCCCGCCACCGGCAAGACCCGCGGGCGCCTCGGCAAGACCATCCACACCCAGGCATCATACGCCACGCCGCTGAATTTCAACGTCTTCGACGACGCGAACAAAGAGAAGGCGCAGCACTGGCTGTCCGTACTGGCCGCAGCGCCCGCCACGAGCGGCCCCACCCCGGAGGAGGCGGAGGCCCAGAAAGACATCCGCGAGACGGTCACCAGCGCCTTCGGCGTGCTGGGTTCCGGCAACACGGATTTCAACTTCAAGCCCTACACCATCACCACCGGCTTCTCCGGCACGCCCAACATCCTTCCGGCCCTGAGCCGGGCCGGCGACGCCGAGAGCGCCTACCGGATGATCTCCTGCACGGACTACGCCTCCTGGCTCTATCCCGTGGTATGCGGCGCCACCTCCATCTGGGAGCGCTGGAACTCCTACGACGCGGCTTTCAGCGAGCCCAACTCCAACAGCATGAACTCCTTCAACCACTTCGCCCTGGGGGCCGTAGGCCAGTGGATGTTCGAGTATCAGCTGGGCATCACCGCCAATTACGCCGAGGGCGAAGCGGGCTACAAGCACTTCGTCCTGCAGCCCACCGCCGGCGGCGTCTTCACGGCGCTGGAAGGCAGCTACGACTCGCACTACGGACGCATCCGCAGCGCCTGGACTGCTGACAAGGGGGTCATCACCTCCTACCGCTGCACGGTCCCGGCCAACACCACCGCCACCCTCTACCTGCCGGTAGACCCGGCCGCCGTCACCATACACGGCGAGGCGGACGGAGCCGCCTGCAAGGGCGCCTGCGTCCGCCTCGGCCACGCCGCCGTCCGCTACGAGCTGACGTCCGGCGAATGGGAATTCACGATACGCGAAGGAGCCGTCAGCGTACGCTGACGGCCTGCAGGTTGTTCTTCAGCTGCTCCACGGAGCTCGCGCCGATGATCACGGACGTGACTTCCGGGCGGCGGAGGATCCAACGGAGGGCATACTGCGCGAGGCTGTAGCCTTCGGCCTTCGCCTCTTCGTTCCACGCGCGCAGCTGCGTCAGGAGCTCGGGCGTGAGCACGCTCTCCTTGAGGAACTGGCTGTGGCGCATGCGGGAATCCTCCGGGATGCCGTTGAGATAGCGGTCGGTCAGCAGTCCCTGCGCCAGCGGCGAGAAGGCCACGTAGCCCACGCCTTCGGCGGCGGCCTGCGGCAGGATCTCCTCCTCATGCACACGCTCCAGCATGTTGTAGCGCCCCTGGTAGACCAGGCAGGGGACATGCGCCTCGCGCAGGTACGCATAGGCGCGCTCCGCCATCTCGGGCGGATATTTGGAGATGCCCACGTAGAGCGCCTTGCCCTGGCGGACGATGTCCACGAGGGCCTGCATCGTCTCCTCGAGCGGGGTCAGCGGGTCGGGACGGTGGGAATAGAAGATGTCCACGTAGTCAAGCCGCATGCGCTTGAGGCTCTGGTCCAGCGAGGCCATGAGGTTCTTGCGGGAGCCCCATTCGCCATAGGGGCCGGGCCACATGTCGTGGCCGGCCTTGGTCGTGACGATGATCTCGTCGCGGTGGCTCTCGAGCGAGGCTTTGTAGATCCGCCCGAACATCTCCTCGGCGGAGCCATACGGAGGACCGTAGTTATTTGCCAGGTCAAAGCAGGTGATGCCGTTGTCGAAGGCCGTCTCCACGATGAAACGGCAGCGTTCCGGGTCGGCGGCTTCGCCGAAATTGTGCCAGAATCCGAGGGATATCTCGGGGAGCAGCAGGCCGCTGCGCCCGCAACGGCGATACTTCATCGCCTCATAGCGGGGTTCGGTAAGTCTGTAGTTATCCATACACTAACAAAGGTACGGAAAAATATTCTGAAAATTCTTCAAAAAAATTTGGTGCTTTCAAAAAAGTGGTTTACCTTTGCAGTCCCTTTCCGAGAGGTCTGGGAAAGATCATTGAAAATACTGGAAGATAAGTACAAGCAAGTACCGAGAAACTAAGAATCGAGAGCGTTGATTTCTTTGGAAATTGATAGGGTGTCAGGAGAGGACTTAGAAGTATAAGAAAATATACAAAGAA
>JAEEGK010024405.1_pt1 | contig 12534 bp, 8 predicted proteins | sample 8958771 | NCBI WGS metagenome assembly JAEEGK01 (sample SAMN16246547, study PRJNA631951) | gut metagenome | biome: gut microbiome; feature: rumen; material: SC-attached | host: Bos | place: Iran: Karaj | collected 2018-10 | reverse complement strand
TCGAGAATTGCCTTTTCGGCGTTGACCTGAACCCCAACAGCGTGAACATCTGCCGTTTACGCCTTTGGATTGAACTCCTGAAGAACGCCTACTACACCAAGGAAAGCGGCTACAAACAACTTCAGACACTCCCGAACATTGACATCAATATCAAAGTCGGCGATTCGCTGCTGAGCAAATACCCCGTGCAGAACGGGCACGTCGTTTTGGACTTTTTGCAGAAAGAAGATAAGGCCGACAAGAAAAACGGACTCGCCGCGAAACTCAAGGAATACAGGAAAAACGTTCAGGATTACAAGGCGGGCGGAACGAGCTACAACAAGCGACAGCTTCGCCTGAACATTGCTGGCCTCAAATCGCAACTCAAGGAACCTCCCAGCATTGACCTGTTTGGAAACGTTGTCAAGAATAGCGATATTGATTTTTCCAACTCGCTCGAATGGATGTTCGAGTTCCCGGAAATCCTCGATGACGAAGGCCGCTTTACAGGTTTCGACGCCATCATCGGAAACCCGCCGTATGGGCTTTTTAATAAAAAACAGAATCAAAATGTTGCTTTAACGCAAGACGAAAAAGTAACACAACTTATTCGTGAACGTTTCCCTGAAATAGATGAAGGGATGATTAATGCTGCTAAAGTTTTTTATGCTCTTGCATTTAGACTTACAAAGAAAACGGGCTTAATTGAAATGATTGTTCCGTTTGGGATCTTGTCTGAAACAAGTTCTGTGAAAATCCGCAAGAAGATTCTTACACAACATTCTTTCTTGAAGGTAAGCATATTCCCAGAAAGAGATTCTGTTAGTCGTCGTGTATTTGAAGATGCTAAAATGTCAACGGCAATTTTATTGTGTTCAAATGCAAAAACAGATAACCCTATTTTAATTGGATCGTCAAGTAGTCGAGAAATTCCTCCTGAATTTAGTCCATTTTCAGTTAAGGATGTTAAAATGTTTAGTCCTGAAGCTTGGCAATTGCCGATGTGTAATCGGAAATCTTTTGATTTGCTGATGAAAATGAAGAATCGAGATCGATATCGGACGATTGAAGAAGTGGCTCCAAGCATAGAAGGTGAAGTGCATATGACGAAGTGCAAACCTGCCATTACTTCAGATAATGCAAAACCGATTCTTTTGAAGGGAGCTCAGATAGCAAAATGGTTCTATAAAACAAATAAAAGCGAAATTTCTCAAGGAGAAATAGAATTTATTGATGAACAAACATTAATGAATGTTTGCTCTACAGAAAAGATTGCGTATTCGAAAAAAGAAAGGATTTGCTTTCAGCGTTTAACTGGAATTAATGAGAAGTGGAGACTGAAAGGAACCATTATTACTTCAAATATTTATATTGCGAATTCTGTAAACCATTTGAACAATAAGTCAAGTTATTCACTCTACTTTATATTAGCCGTTTTTAACTCTAAACTTTTAAATTTCATTTTCAAAGCGACAAGTACATCAAGTAATGTCAATGGTTATGAAGTCAATGCATTACCATTCCCCAAAATTATTGCTGAAAAGGAAGCTTTGGTTTCTGAGATAGAAAATATTTCTAAGCGAATTCTTGAATTAAAATCAGAAAATCACGATGCTGATATTGTTGTATTGGAAAATGAAATAGACGAACTTGTTTATAAGTTGTATGACTTGACAGAAGAAGAAATTGGAGTGGTGGAGAGTGTTTAATATACGAGAGTATAGCGTCGGCCAAGGAAGGAGTGGGTGCAGGGTGAGGACCGTGCGGCCTTCGCAACTCCGGGCTTGGTCCTCTCCTGCAAGAATTTTTTCATCAAATTTTTATAAAAATTGTTGTCCCTACTTCGAAAATCTCCGCATTCCCCTAGACAATGCGGAACTCCTGCAACAACTCGCCACCCTCGCCGACGAAATCATTGCCGCTAAAAAGCAAGCTTCGTGTCATCCTGAGCGGACCCTGGAGCCGAAGGCGATAGGGGAAGTCGAAGGATCCAGTGCAGTAGATGGCGAAGCAACCCAAAAGCAAATCGCCACCCTCGAAACACAAGTCAACACCCTCGTCTATCAACTCTACGGTATCACCGATACCGAAGAAATAGAAGCAGTGGAGAAGAGGTGAGGAGCAGTTTGCTTTAAAATTTAATCAATGTATCTAAAAGGATTTATAATGTCTGTACAATCAAATGATAATGAACTAAAAGATTTGCTGACTCAAGTTCAAAAGGGAGAACTGCAGCTCCCCGAATTTCAACGGTCTTGGGTTTGGGATGATGGGAAAATTTGTAAACTTATAGAAAGTATTGTAATGGGTTTTCCCATGGGTGCTGTAATGTTTTTAGAAACAGGAGGTGAGGTTAATTATAAACCTCGATTATTTACTGGTGTCGAAGAATCCAAAAAAAATGTGCAGCCTCGTTTTTTAGTGTTGGATGGCCAGCAGAGATTGACAACCTTGTTTCAAGTTTTTATGAACGCTAAGCCTGTTGTAACATGTTTGGAAAAAAATCGAGATAAGGAAATACATCGTTATTATTATCTGGATATTCTAAAAGCGATTGATGCTGATGCGGATATGGAAGATGCGATTGTATCCATATCTGAGCAAAAGAAAAATACAACAGATATTGGTAGGACTATCTTGTTAGATCTATCTTCAAGAGAAAAAGAATTTCAACAAATGATGTTTCCTTTGAACTTGGTGTTTTCAGATGAAGGCTTTGATTGGCTCGATGATATGGTTGATTTCCATGGTGAAGAACGAGAAAAGTATAAGGAAATAAAAAGAGTTTTTCGATCAAAAATTATTGACTTGATTAAATCATATAAATTACCTGTAATTAAAGTTTTGAAAGAAACATCTCAAGCGTCTGTATGTCAAATTTTTGAAAATGTCAACCGAGGAGGCGTTCCGCTAAACGTTTTTGAATTGGTGACGGCTTCTTTGGCTGCTGAAGGAATAGAACTTCGTCAAGAATGGAAACGTGTTAAGGATTCTTTTGAAAAGCAAAAATATGAAGTTCTAAAAAATGTTGATGGAACAGATTTTATCACTTCTATGACACTGTGGAATAGCTATGAAAAATCATTGACGAATGGTTCTGGTGTAAAATGTAAGAAAAAAGATGTATTAAGCCTTCGTAGATCGGTATTTGATGATAAAAAAGGCGGTATGGAACAAGGATTTATTGATGCGGCGAGGTTTTTAATTAAGGAAGGAATATTTGCTTCGGCAAATGTACCTTACAATACGCAGTATGTTCCTTTAGCGGCTATTTTTGCTTACGATAAAAGTCATGAAAAACTTCTTGATCATGCTCAATATCGCGAAAAATTAAAAAAATGGTATTGGTGTGGTGTATTCGGTGAATTGTACGGAAGTGCTAATGAAACGCGTTATGCGCTGGATATAAAAGATATTTTTGCGTGGATGAAAGACGATTCTTTGATTCCAGATACAGTTTCTAGATCTAGTTTTCAAGCAAATCGTTTACTGACATTGCAAACAAGAAATAGTGCTGCATATAAGGGTGTAATGGCGTTGTTGCTGCAAAGCGATATTATGGATTTTGCAACGGGGGCAAAAATGATGGTTGCGACCTATATGTCAGAGGAAACGGATATTCACCATATTTTCCCTGCAACATACTGCGAAAAAAATAAATTGCCTAAGGATAAGTGGAATTCTATTGTTAATAAAACTATGATTTATGCCGCTACAAACCGCTCTATTGGCGGTGTGGCTCCAAGCCGATATATTAAGCGGTTATATAAAGATAACGGTAACCAAGCACTTGTGCAACAAGCTATTAGAAGTCATAAGATAAATTTCGATTTGCTCAACACTGATGCATTTGACGCTTTCATTATTGATAGAGCGAAATCATTACTCGATCTAATCGAAATCGCTACAGGTAAAGCTGTAACAGATCGAGAAAGTAAGGAAACTATAGAACTCTTTGGTGAAAAACTTAAATAAGGAATTTAAAAAATGTGTGATGCTTTAAAGTTTTTTTGCGGTTGGGATTGGGAAACAGTTTTAGCCGCTTTAATTGGTGCCCTCTTTTTGGTAATCGGTTATTTGATACAAGGCTATTTTGATCGTCGAGAGAAAAGACGTGAAAATTATAAAGAAGCATACTTTGAATTCCTTCAAGGCGATGCAGAATCTCAAGTACGAGGTGTAATGGATAAATTATATAAAGATTCATTGCCATCTGATGAAGAACAGCGAAAAATAAAAATCAGTGATGACAAAATAAAAGAAAAAATGGCAACATTGTCATCGCGAAATAAACTTCTATTATATGGAAGCGATAAAGTTATACAGGCTTACCTTTCTTTTGTGGAACATATTGATGAACAGACAAAAGCAAAGAATGAAAACAGACAGATTGAGGACAGAATGGAGATTTTGTGGAATGAAATACTTGTTGCCATGAGAGAAGACATATATGGCGAAAATTCTATAGACCGCAAAAAAATAAATAAGTATTTTAATACATTCAATCGGTTCTAGTGCTTAGGAGTATTAAAAGGCTAAAATATTGAAATTTTTATCAAAGGATTAATTAAATGAGTAATAGTTTTAATGAAATTATTGGCGGGAAATGGTGGAAAGTAGATTTTCATCTCCATACGCCAGGATCTTATGATTATGGTCATGGTGATGAGTCACTGCAATCAATGTCTCCTGAAGAATTTTTGAGAAATTGTATGGAGAAAGAACTGGATTGTATTGTTGTGTCTGATCACGAAACATTTAAGTGGGTTCCTGAATTACGAAATGCCCAAGAACGCATGCGAACGGAACATGCAGATTATTATAGGGAAATTGTTATTTTCCCTGGAATAGAAATTAATACTCAGGGAAATGTTCATTTACTTGGGATTTTTGATCCTTCCACTTCGTATGAAAAACTATGTGAAATTTTTGGGAAACTTGGAATAAATGAAGAACTACGATCAACTAATAATGCTCCGAATATTGTAATGGAAGAAATTACAAAGAATGGTGGCATAGCAATACCGGCTCATGTTGATGATAATAGTGGTTTGTTTGGTCGTTCTTCAAGGTTGCCTCCTGAACCAGATTCGGTGAATTTAAGTTCTCCAGCTCCTGCAACAATTATAAAAAATGTGCTAAACGTTAATGAATTACTTGCGTTAGAGGTCCTTGGAGAAGGCTTTCATAATGGCTTATTTGATGCATCTCATCGAAAAGTGTCTTTTGTTGTTGGAAGTGATTCTCATACACCGGATACAATTGCTCAGCGCTTTACGTGGGTGAAAATGGGAGTGCCAAGTATTGAAGCATTGCGATTAGCCTTATTTGACACTAATGATGGAACTATTCGTGATATTGAAATTACTGGGAATCCTAATGATTTGCATGGGAAAACATACCTAAAAAAACTTGAAATAAAAAATGGTCGATATATTGGGCGTCCGAATACATATGAGGTTAATTTCAGTCCATGGCTAAATTGTTTGATTGGTGGTCGTGGATCAGGAAAATCATCAATTATTACATTTGCAAGAATGGTCTTGGGACGTGGAGATGAATTACCCCAAAAAATGCAAAGCGAATATAGCGAATTTGTAAAAATTCCTAAATCAAGGAATGATTTAGGGATGTTATTTAAGTCGGAAAATGATAGTACAGAGGTGAAGCTAGAAGTTGTTGTTGATGGTGTTGGGTATACTCTTCGCTGGTTTAATAATCAGGTTGAGGAATGGAACGAAGAATTGCATGAGTGGACTTCAGCTGTATCACTGAAAGAACGTTTCCCAATAAGGATGTTTTCTCAAAAACAATTATTTGAAATGACTTCTGATTCTGATTTATTGCTTTCTATTTTAGATGATAAATGGAATTCCCGCGATTGGAAGCGTAGGTTAAAGGATGCTGTTGATTTATATAATGAATGTGCTAAGAGAAAAATTCGCATTGAAACTAAAATTAGGGAAAAGGAAAAATTAAATACTTTACTTGTTGATTTAAATAAAAAAATTGCTGTTTTTGAAAATGAGGAGTCTAGGACTATTCTCTCTCAAAAAACTGTTCTACAAAATAATAAAGAAAAAGTTCTTAAGGTGTTAAAACCGTATATTGAACGGGTAGATTATTTCAAAAAATTTATAGAAATGATTGATGAATGTTGTTCTGAAGATTTGAATGGTGTTGATGAAAATACTTGCCGTTTTGTTACTGAGTGGATAGGGAAGGAAAGGTCATTTGAGTCTGCAATAAAAGGTATATATAATGGATATAGGGATGTTTTTATAAATCAATCTGAATTTATTGATTCATTGCCTATAACGCAGTTGATTTCTCATAATGCGGCGGAAATCCAAAGTCTAATGAATAGGTTTGCAACATTGGGCGTTAATGTGAATCAATATGGCGACTTTCTTCGTGATAGGGATGGTATCTTAGAGCAACTTCATCAAATTGGTGATGTCGAAAATGATTTGTTGGCTTGCAACTCGGAGATTGAATCTCGAAAAAAAGATATTAATTCCTTAATAAGAGAACGATATGATTCAAGAATAGCTGTAATAAACGAATGGAATCAAATTGGAACTCTTCGAATAACATTAAACCCATTTGCAGATATTCAAAAAAATGAGAAGTCATTTAGATCAATTATTAGAAAAGACTTGGAGTTTACTTCAGATATTCTTGATTTCAATGATGATGGCTCAATTAACGATAATGGAATTCTTGCTCCGATGCTGAAAGCGGAAAATTTTGATGATGCTCTTAGAAAAATGTTATTATTGAAAGAAACGATATGTGAAACGGGTGGAAAAAAATTTCAAAAATATTTAACGCAACTTTTTTCCAATAATATAGATGCTTTTAATGAATTTATTACATGGGTGCCCGAAGATAAGTTACAATTAGAATTGAAGATTGAAAATCGAGGACGAACGACTTATAAATCAATAGATGCGGGTTCGCCTGGACAGAGAACATCTGCAGTTCTTTCGTTGATTTTGGGAATAAGCGAGATGCCGATAATTATTGATCAGCCAGAAGATGATTTAGATACTCGAAATATTACTGATATTATTGTGCGGGGAATTGAAAAACTTAAGAAAAAGCAACAGATAATATTGGTTACCCATAATCCCAATATTGTTGTTAATTCGAATTCTGAACTTGTTACGCAATTGGATTATATAAATGGACAAATTCAAAATGTTTGTTCTGGAGCACTACAGGAACATTCGGTACGTGATGCGATTTGTGAGGTTATGGAAGGTGGTAAAGAGGCTTTAGAAAAACGTTACTATCGAATATTTAAGGCTTTGGCTAGTTGATTCCCCATGCTCTTCACTCCCACCGGCACTTTCTATTCCAAGGTTCAATTCAAGACCGAAGAAGAGGTCGAAAAGGTTGTTGTTGACAACTTCAAGCTTCTCTTTGGCGACTATTCCATCTTGCTGCCGAAAAGTTTGATTCGAACTTCTGGTGGCAAGGGGACTGTTCCCGATGGCATCATCGTGGATTTCAAGGGAAACCGATGGTTTATCCTGGAAGTGGAACGCGGCGACCACGAAACGTGGGGGCACATTGCTCCGCAAATCAGCAAGCAGCTTGTCGCAGTGATGAATCGCGAGACGAAGAACAAGATTACGGAACTTTGCATCGCCGAAATCGGAAAACAGAAGGAGTTTTCGAAGCTTCTTGAATCCGACCTGAAAATCCAGCAAATCCATGTGCACGGTTTTGTCCAGAAGATTCTGGAAAAGGACCCGATTGTCTCTTTGCCGATAGACTATTCCCCGAGCGATCTTGAAGATTTGGCTTCGATGCAGAAGGTCGAAGTGCAGATTCAGCATATCGAAAAATATATGAACGGCAAGGGCGAGGTGCTTTACGACTTCCCGGATTTGGAATTGACACAGGAAAAGGAGTCCTTGAAGACAACAGACAAGAGCAACGCTTTGTACGAGATTGTGAAGGCGGGGCTTTTGATCGTGGGCGATGTCGTGCATTTCGATTACGGCCCGAAGGGCAAATCCAAGACGCATTTCGAAGGAAAAATCTGTTCCGATGGAATCGAGGTGGACGGAATCGTTTCTTCGGCCAGCGTCTCTGCCTTGCGTTGCATTCAGCAAATCAGCCCGTCGCGCACAACGACGAACGGCTGGGTCACCTGGAAAACCGCCGACGGAAAATTCCTCGAAGAAAAGTGGAACGCCCTGCTTAAAAAGAGTGACGATGTGGAACAACCGTCGAGACGCAAAAAGCATAAAAAGAAATCTCGCAAGACATCGGCGGTGACGTATCCTGAAAATGGCGATAATGATATGTTGTATCACTTCGCGAAAGGCGGGGCGATTATTGCAACGGTGAAGCGTGTTGGCTCGCGGTTTGTTCTTCTTACCGGTAGCAAACTTTCGCTGAAATATGACTTCCGTGGCTCGGGTTGGATGAACGTTAGAAAGAACGCTTCAGTTGGTGCAGATGGAACACTCCGCGAGGATATCGAATGCGATTCCCCGTCAATGGCGGCTGCGTTCGTTGCCGGTGGCGCCCGAAACGGCCTCACCTTCTGGAAGAATAAGGATAGAATGGAATTGAAAAGCCTCGGAAAATAATAGTGAGATGTCCCCAAAAAAGCATTCCTCTTGACGCTGCCATTCCGTTTATTTATATTACAACCGTATTTCGAAAATCCCTGTGACTGCGGCATAGATCAATTGGTCCGTACGTGCATCCGCGATGGGGCCCATCAACCTTCTTGTTGATGTTGTTGGATAGCTGACAGGAACACGACCTGCTCGGGTGCGTTTGCGAAAGTGGACGCCAAGTAATGCCGAGGAAAACCCTCGCCAACAACACCGCAAGATCATCCCATACATAATACAAGTGTACATGATGCATCGTTTTACGGTGTGTTTGTGCGTTTGTGGTGTATTCTCGCAATGGAGAAGAAAATGGGAGATTTATTAAAGGATTTCAACATAGACTCGTTCCGAGAAGGTAACCACTTTGAAGCGAAACTAGCCAATGGAGGTTTTCCCAAAAGTCTTTGGGAAACCTATTCCTCGTTTGCAAATACCGATGGAGGACTTATTCTTCTTGGAGTTAAGGAAAACCGGGATCATACATTTTCCATAGAAGGTATCGAAAATCCAGAACACATGGAAAAACTGTTCTGGGACAATGTGAATAATAAAAATGTTGTGAATATTAACATTCTGAGCAACAGCAATGTCGAAATAAAAGAAATAAACGGAAAACATATTCTTTCAATCACAGTTCCTAGAGCCGACAGAATATATCGCCCTGTTTTTAAGGGGACGGATATGTTCACAGGAACATTTAGACGAAATGGCGAAGGTGATTATCTTTGTTCCAGAGACGAGGTTAGTTCTATTTTTCGCGATGCCGGTCAAGTAAGTCAAGATTGCAAAATTGTAAAAGAAGTTAGTCTGGATTCGCTTTGTAAAGAGACTATCGCCCATTATAGGCAAAGATTTCGTTTGTCTCATGATGGACACGTTTGGAATAATCTTTCCGATATGGAATTTCTGAAAAAGATAGGAGCCGCAAAAATAAATCAAGATGATGGAAAGGTTTATCCTACAGCTGCCGGTTTGTTGATGTTTGGGTATGAGTCGGAAATTGTCTATGAATATCCGCTTTATTTTTTAGATTACCAGGAACATTTTGATGAAACAACTAGGTGGTCGGATCGGTTCATTTCAAGTTCGGGTGAGTGGAGTGGAAATGTGTTTGATTTCTTCTTTAAGACTATAAACAAATTATCAGAAGATATAAAAAGGCCTTTCAAACTTGAGGGAATTTATAGGGTTGATGACACCCCCGTTCACAAGGCAATACGAGAGATTCTTCTAAACACGCTGGCAAATGCGGATTATTATGGTCGAGCTGGAGTTGTCGTAAAAAAATACAAAGACCACTTCTCTTTTGAAAATCCAGGAATATTCAGAATTAGCATAAGGGACGCCATAAATGGTGGAACATCTGATCCGCGCAATGCCTCTATTCTCAAAATGTTTTCTATGATAGATGTCGGCGAACGAGCTAGAAGCGGAATTCCAGGAGTCTTTTCTGTATGGGAAAAGGAGTTTGGCCTTAAACCAGAATACACGCAGAAAATATCGCTTGAAAGGACAGTGACTGTGTTGAAATTGGAAGAAATTGCCCAGAGAACAAGTGAAAATTGCCCAGAGAATGGCGAAATTGCCCAGAGAAATGATGAAAATTGCCCAGAGAATGTTGTAAGATTGCCTCCAAATTGCCCAGAGATTGCCCAGAGAACGTATTTAGCGATTGTGGAGAATCGATATGCGACTATTGATGAACTGAGCGAAAAGTTGGAAATCTCTCCCCGTACAGTGAAAAACCACATAGCGCTTTTGCGAGATAAATTCATTAAGCGAATAGGTAGTGATACAAAGGGATATTGGGAAATAAAAAACGACGATAGTGTGTAAGTGTGTTCTTGATTCAGTTGCCGAGGAATCCTCGGTAGTTTGATGTATCAACTGTTCGGTATTTCCGAACAGTTCAAATATTACCCATTTCGCGGCAACAACGAGACCTCTTGCGTTTGCATAGCGATGAGCGTATTTTAAAGGTGAATGAAAAAACACTTTGTAAAATACAATCAAGGAGAATGCAATGTCTGGTGGAACTTTTCGCTATCATGAATCGCGTATTGAGGGTATGGCCGATTATGTACGGCGGACTTACTTGAAACATAAAAGTAAGGAATGGGTTGAATTTGTTCAGATTCAAAAGAGCGAGTGGTTTAAACCTTATTCGAAAGAAACTTTGGCCATTTTTAAAAAGGCGTACAAGGTCCTGCGTACTGCATATATCTACGCCAAATGCATAGATTATTTGGAAGCTGGAGATTATGGTGAAGATAGTTTCAAGGAAAATCTCAAGTTTATGACAGATGAATTGGATCGGGAACTGAAGAAACCTATCAAGGTCTCACCGAATCAAATCAAAACTTGGATTGAGAATTATGATGAGGACGACTATTGGTACTAATGTCTAAAACCTATGTTGTTGAGCATATAAAGGACATTTATGAAAAGGGTAAACTGGATGGATGTTCAACTTGTCGGAATTTCCGACAGGTTCAGCAAGAAAGTCAAAGACTTTTGAATCTTGAAATTTTTTTCTATACCTCAACATGATTTGCTGTTCAGAATTTCTGAACTACTGAAAGCAAAGATTTAGATGAAAAATCTGTTGTGTAATTCTTCCACAAGTTGCGAAGAAATTGTCACTGTGTGTATTCATCTTCAAAATGCAGAAGACGCTCCACAGGATGGAACGTCTTCAGGAACTCCTTCTACATTTGCAGACGAGATAGTCTAAATATAGGATTGTATTTAGCGTATATCAATAGTTCACAGAACGGTTCACAGAAAATGCAACAAAACCGGCTGCAAGTCGCGCCTATTACCCCCCAAGTTGATATAAAACACAACATTAAACTCAACTTTAAAAACCTCCCAATTTCCTCCCAAAACCCGCATTTTTCTTAAGCGGCTCGGCCTTTCGTCTGTTGAGGCGGCTTCAACGGAATTTCTGTAGCGGTATGTCTGTTTTGAATGATAGAATCTATATTATTACAAAATGGAGTGTGTTTTATGAGGATTTTTAAGCTACCTGCAATCGCTGTTTCTGTAGTGTTGAGCCTTATGGCTTGCTCTGAAGACAGCAGTTCTATTGTCAATCCCATGCCTCTTTCCCCTGTGGAAACGTCATCTGCCAGTGAATTGAGTTCCGGCAATGAGGCTCAAGTCAACGAAGTCTCTAGTTCCGGTATTGAAGCTCCCGTCAACGATGTTTCTAGCTCAAGTGTTGCCGCCCCGGTCGAAGTTTCCAGTTCCAGCGTTGTCGCACCCGTCGTTTCAAGTTCTAGTGATTTTACTTTGAACTTGTCCAGCTCCAGCGTCGCTGTTGAAAATAAAGTCTCAAGTTCCAGCGTGCAGCCTACAAGCAATAGCGAAAGCGATTTGGAAAACGGGAAGGCGAACGGTTCCGAGATTGTCTTGAAGCTCGCGGGGAGCACGGCGACTGTTGAAAACAACAACAACTGCGTCGAAGTAAAGGACAAGGCGGCGACCATCACTTGCCCGGGCGATTACTTTGTCACTGGCGAAGCTTCCGATTTCCAAGTGGTGGTGAATACTCCGGGTGCCGAAAACGAAGGCAATACCGGCATTTACTTAAACAATGCGACTTTGAAGAGCTCCAATTCCCCGATTCTCGTGAAGAACGCCGACAAGACGGTAATCCACTTGGTAAAGGGTTCTGTCAACGTCGTGGAAGACGGTAAAGGTAATCATTTGTTCACAACCGTCAACGGCAAGCAGGACACTTCAAAGGCTGCAATTTATTCCAAGGACGACCTGAACATCAAAGGTTCCGGAAAGCTGACCGTTACGGGCAACTTCAAGAACGGCATCCAGTCCAGCAACGACCTCAAAATCAAGAATGGCGACATTACCGTGGTCGCAGCCGATGACGCTATCAAGGGCAAGGGCAGCCTCG